>Ga0208958_1000769_pt1 | contig 36779 bp, 41 predicted proteins | sample RifOxyB1_FD_184032 | JGI IMG/M metagenome (GOLD analysis project Ga0208958, IMG submission 184032) | Soil microbial communities from Rifle, Colorado - Rifle Oxygen_injection B1 (SPAdes) | ecosystem: Environmental > Terrestrial > Deep subsurface > Rock core/Sediment | place: Rifle, Colorado...
GCAGATTACAAATATTGCAGAACAGATTGCTTTGCCGTTTGCTCCTGGCAACAACGAGGTTGTAAGCGTGCCCGAGGAGGCGCCAATGGCTTTGCAGGGATGGGATATCATGGACGTGATACCCGTAAGTGAACTCGCGTTGACACCGGTTAACTCAAGCATAAGTTTTTTTGCTAATAGAATTACGCAATTTAGAGATGCTTTAACCGCTTTTGAAATTGACGTTGAAAGTTTGTCGGATATCCAAAAAGTTGTAGGAACCGAATTGTACTTGCCCGGATTAACGCGAGTTGCTTTAACAGAAGCAGAAATTCTGACAGCCAACAAATTTGCCGCTGTGCAGGGGGTGCCAATTGCAAATATGAGCTATGAAGCAAAACAAAAAATTCCAAGCGACATTGTGTTTGTAAGATTCGGTGGAGAATTGATTGATTACAACGTGGCAATTTCTGTTGATACGCACGGACAGGTTTTACAGAAAATAAACACGCTGGCAGGAAAACCAATGGAGCTGGTTATTAAACCCGACGCGCCTGCAAGAAGCGTGACAGGATTTATGACTTTAAATAAAGTTGCTGTGGGCCAAGAGCAAACCAATATTTTAGGATATATGACAAAACTTTTGACCGCTTCGCTTGTTGATTCAATCAGCCCCCGCACGCTGGAAATTTCCGGAGAAAATATTTTGTTTGTAAACAAATTTGCTTATGTAGAGGTTTCTCCCGGAATTTATAGGGCAAGCGTATCGGCCCCTCAAGCCGAAGGCGAATACGATATTTCAACTGTTATTGCATATCAAGACATAAACATTGCGCCAAAAGAAACAAAAATGACCGCCATTGTAAACCCCGAAGGTTATGTTTTTAGTCAGTTATCAGACGGCAAGTTGAGAATTAAGGGAGCAAGTGTTTCGTTGCTGTGGTTAAACCCTTCGACGGGCTCAGGGCAAGTCCCAGAATGGGAGCTTTGGCCGGCCGATAGGTTTTTGCAAAAAAACCCTGTTTTAACAGACGACACAGGAAAATATTCCTTCTTGGTTCCCGAGGGCACATACAAGGTTAAAGCAACGGCGTTTAATTACACGATTTTTGAATCAGAGCCTTTTTCAATGAAGCAAGACATTGTTGTAAATACAAACATTGAGCTTTTCAAAAAAGCAGGATGGTTTAGCTGGATAAATTGGCAGAGCATAATAACAATTTTATTGGTAATTTTAATAGGGTACAATATTTGGCAAAAGGTCGAATCAAATAAATTAAAAATTAAATAAAAAATGATAGACACTAAGCTTAAAAAAATATTACTGGCAACTTTTATCTCCCTTTTCTGCGTGTCTTTGGCTGTAAACGCCTGGATGGGTTATCAGCTTTCCACGGCTCTGCGCGCATATAATGCCCAGCAAAATGACGCAAAGGTTTTGGCTTTTACCGGCATGTTTGTGGAAGATGTTTTGATGGCAAACAAAGAAATTGATTTTGACACAAGGCTGGCCTTGGAAACTGCGGTGAGGGGACTGAACGATGAGGATATTTTTAACCAGTGGCAGAGATTCACAAAAAGCAGTGAAAAAGAGGGGGTTTCAAACGAGGCAAAACTTTTGTTGGACTTGTTGATTAAAAAAATTAAGCCTTAATCCTGCGATTTTTGTTTTTGTTGCAAAAACAAAGCCAAAAATAGCGGGATTGAGCAAAATGTTATCAACAGGGCAAAGGATTGACTTGGGGGCTTGCTGATGCTAAAATAGACGTAAGTTATTTAGAGTAAAATTAAGTCGATTTTTAGTTAAATAGGCCTATTTTATATGGAAAATAACGATCAAATAAGCGATAAGTTGATAGATTTAGAATTAGCAAAAAGCGACAACAGTAGCACAAAAGTCAAAAAGTACCTGCCAGCCATAGTATTAATGGCATCTTTGTATTATTATTCTTTGGCGCTTTCGCTGGGACTGGTTCTGGGGTATGTGGGGTCTAAACTTTTTTCTAAATATTTTTTGGAAAAAGGTAAGGTTGATCCGGTTTTTATAGATTGCGGAAAGTGGAAAATCCATATGCATCATTGGATTATGGGAGCGATATTTTTGCTTTTAGTTTGGTTTGTTGACAGATTTTATTTGCCAACTTTCTTTGTGGGAGCTGTTATGGGAATTATAGCCCATGACATTTATGATTATAACGATTGGCATAAAGTTTTGGTAAAAAACGAAGAAATTAAATAAGGAAACTAAAAAAATCTAAACTGCGGCAAAGGCCGTTTTTTAGTGGAGTTTTTCAAAAAATATAGTAATATGAGTTTATTGGAGGGTTAGTCTAATGGTAAGGCACTGGTTTCGAAAACCAGCGGGAGAAATCCCCTTACAGGTTCGAGTCCTGTACCCTCCGCCAATTTATGAAACAAGATTTTCGGGGGAAAATTAAATAAAAAATATGGCAAAAAAGAATCAATCTAAAAGATTAACAAATCAGCACAAAAAATCGCAAGGTGTAGTTGGTATATTTGGAGACGAAGCAAAGTTGCATGATATAACAGTTGGTAAAATTTCACATCTTGTAATTGAACAGCTTGAGAAGGAATTTCCTCAATTATCTTTTAGATATAGAACAAGTATAAAAAAGGAAGAAATAAACGAAGCGTTAAAGAAAGTTGATCCAGAATTAGGGCAAACCCTTTTTGTGTCAAATTCAAGTATTATCCCAGATGGTGGAATAATTGAAGTAAAAGATGATAACGGTAATTGGAGAATATTACTTGTAACAGAAGCCAAACATCAAGGAAAAGACATTGAAAATATCCAAACAGGAAACCTCGTTGGTAAAAATAACAATCAAGACTTGATGGCTGCTGGTAACGCAATAGAAAGGTCACATAAAAACATATCAGAAATCGCCAATTTTATGTTATCCGAATCCCATTTCCCTTATATCTTATTTTTGGAAGGTTCAAATTTTCTTACTGGAACTATTTCAATTATAAGACCTGACGGGAGAGTAGTCACTCTTAATTATAATTCAGGGATGCTAAATAGATTGGATAGATTGACCTCTGCAAATTATGGAATGCCAATTAACACTAATTTATGTAAAAATAAATTTGTTAAACATAAAGATAAAACAATTATGCTTCAAGCAACTTCAATATATACACAAGGTAATGGAGAGAAATGGGATGTAAAAGAAATGTTTGACATTATGATTGAAATTTCAAAAACCTCTCTTCAAGTACTAGGAAGTGAAATATTTAAGCAAATAACTAAAAGGAAATAACCAAAACCAAGATATTTATTCATTTAACATAATTTGATAATGGCAAGGAAAGCAACAAACAAATTACTGCAAAAAGCTAAAGAATCAAAGAGTGATGAGTTTTATACTCAACTTTCAGATATAGAAAGTGAATTGCAACATTATAAAGGTCATTTTAAAGACAAAGTGGTTTTTTGTAATTGCGATGACCCTAGAATTAGTAACTTTTTTAATTACTTTGCTTCAAACTTTAAAGAATTGGGATTGAAAAAATTAATAGCTTCTTGCTATAGAAAACAAGAAAGAAATTTATTTAATACTGAAAAATTTGAAAATGGTTTTTTTTATGAATATTCAGGTGCTAAAGATGAAAAAATCAAACCAAATTCAAATGGCATTATTCATTTTAAAGGAGATGGGGATTTTCGTAGTGCCGAAAGCATTAATCTATTAAAACAATCCGATATTGTCGTCACCAATCCACCATTTTCATTATTCAGGGAGTATGTAGATCAATTAGTTAAATACGATAAGAAATTTTTGATTATTGGTAACATTAACGCTATTACGTATAAAGAAATTTTTAAGATAATTAAGGGGAATAAAGCGTGGTTAGGAATAAATCTAGGCAGAGGAATTTCAGGTTTTATTGTGCCAGAACATTATGAGCTTTACGGAACAGAAGCTCGCATTGATAATCTTGGGAATAGAATAGTTTCCCCAAATAATTGTTTATGGCTAACAAATTTAGACACCTCTAAAAGACATGAGGACATTACTCTTACAAAGAGATATTTTGGAAATGAAATTGAGTATTTTCATTATGATAATTACCATGGAATTAATGTAGATAAAACGCAAAATATCCCCTTGGATTATTCAGATGCTATGGGGGTACCCATAACCTTTTTACATAAATACAACCCAGAGCAATTTGAAATAATTAAATTCAGAAAAGGAGATGATGAAAAAGATTTGTCAATAAGCGGGAAATGTCCATATTTTAGAATTTTAGTCAAAAATAAAAGAATACAGAAAAATGAAAAAATGAATCAAATACCAAGATCAAAATTGATAAACAAAATGAAGTTAGAAGTAAGATTGAAAAGGAATATTGACAAGATAATAATGAATTAAAGGGTGGCGCCCGCGGAAAAATTTTAATCAGAATTCAGCATCCAGATTTTCATCAAAAAAAGTTCGGATTTTAACCAAAAGGTACCGCTTTTTTATGGAACATGGGTTTTGGCAGAAGTTTAAACAACCGATAATGGTTATGGCTCCAATGTCCGGAGTTACAGATGAGGCATTTCGCCTTATGTTTTTAAAATACGGCAAACCCGATGTTTTTTGGACCGAGTTTATTTCAGCTTCGGCTTTGTTATCGCCAAAAGGCAGAAAATATTGTTTGGACACTTTAAAATTTTCTCCAAAAGAGCGCCCCATAGTTGCCCAGATTTTTGGAGCCGAAGCAATTCAAATTGAAAAAGCCTGCAAAGAAATTGTTGCGCTTGGGTTTGACGGCATTGATATTAATATGGGTTGCCCCGACAAAGACATAGAAAAACAGGGAGCTGGCGCTGCTTTGATAAATAATCCTGTTTTGGCAAAAAAAATTATCAGGTCGGCCCAAAGGGGTGCGGGCAAAATACAGGTTTCTGTAAAAACCAGAATTGGATATAACAAAAATCAAATTACAGAGTGGATTCCTATATTGTTAAAAGAAAATATTGCCTGTTTGACAGTGCATTTTCGCACCAGAAAAGAAATGTACTCTACCCCCGCCCATTGGGAACTGGCAAAAGAAATTGTAAAACTGCGCAACAAATACGCTCCAAAAACATTAATTTTGGGAAATGGGGACATTAAATCTCTTGCGCAGGCCCGCGAGCTGGCAAAAAAAACCGGCGTGGACGGGGTTATGTTTGGCAGGGGAGTTTTAGGAAACCCATGGTTCTTCTCGGACAAAATTCCATCTGTTAAAGAGCGTTTAAGGGCTATTATTGAACATGCCGAGCTTTTTGATGGCGAACATTTTGAGAGCATAAAAAAGCATTTTCATGCATATGCAAAGGGATTTGAGGGCGCCAGAGACCTAAGGGAAAATCTTATGAAAACTAAAAACGCCTCTGAAACAAAAAAAATAATAGAAAATTTTTTACAGAATAGATAAAGGTCTTGAAATTTTGTGAAATTTCTGGTATAATTTTGTATTATGGCAGTAAAAAAAGCAAAAGTTATAAAAGAAGCAGAAATTAAGAGACCGCCGGTGGTGGTGGTTTTGGGGCACGTTGATCATGGAAAGTCGTCTCTTTTGGAAGCCATAAAAGATTTTAAAATCACTTCAAAAGAATCGGGAGGAATTACTCAGCATATTGGAGCCTACGAGGTGGAAAGCAATGAGCATAAGATCACTTTTATAGACACGCCCGGGCACGAGGCGTTTTCTGCAATGCGCGCCAGGGGCGCAGAAGTGGCCGATATCGCGCTTTTGGTGGTGGACTCAGCTCAATCTGTGCAACCGCAGACAAAAGAGGCAATAATGGCAATTAAAAGAGCAGAAATCTCAATGATTGTCGTGTTAAACAAGATAGATTTGCCAAATGCTAATCCTGAAAAAATAAAAGGGGAGTTGGCTAAAGTTGAAGTTGTGGTGGAATCTTTTGGCGGGACAATTCCTTCGGTGGAAGTTTCGGCAAAAGAAAAAACAGGCATTGATGAATTGCTGGAAGTGATTTTGTTGGTGGCTGATTTACATGATTTAAAATCTGACACAAAGTCTCTAGCCGAAGGCCTAATTATTGAATCATTTATGGACGGCTTTAAAGGGCCGGTGGCAACAGCTGTAGTTCAGAAAGGAATTTTAAGGAAAAAAGATATCATTGCAACCGATTTGGCAATGGCAAAAGTTAAATCCATTAAAGATTTCCAGGGCAAAGAAATTGATGAGGCGCTTCCGTCCCAGCCTGTTATTATTTTGGGTTTTGAAAAAGTACCGGCTGTGGGAGAAAAATTTAAAAGCTATAAAGGCGAAATAGAAGCGCTGGCAAATATTAAAAAAGAAGAGCCAAAAAGAGAAATTGGCTCTACGGTGCTTGAGGCGCCCGGCGACAAAAAAGTTGTAAATATTATTTTAAAGGGAGATGTTTTTGGTTCTCTTGAAGCAATTGAGGGGATGTTAAAAAATTTGCCTCAAGACAAGGCCATTTTAAGAATTTTAAAAAGCGAAGTTGGCGACATAAACGAGTCGGATGCCAAATTAGCAGAAATGGCAAAAGCTGAAATTATAGGGTTTCGCGTAAAAATTAGCCCGGTTGTTGTAAGGTTTATGCAAAACGACAAAGGAAACCCTTCGACCGGCTCAGGGCAAGCACGCTTGAGAGTCAAAACTTTTGAGATTATTTACGAGATGATCCAAGATATAAGACGCGGATTGGAAAAGAGCTTGGATATGGAAACCGTAAGAGAGGATGTGGGCAAATTGAGGGTTTTGTTTAATTTTTTTGCTGAAAAAAACAGGCAAATTATCGGCGGAAAGATTACAGAAGGCGAGTTGAAAAAAGGTTTAAAATTGGAAGTATTTAGAGAAGATAAAAAAGTAGGAGCAGGCAGGATAATTAATTTGCAAAGAGACAAGAAAGATATAGACAAATTAAGAAAGGGTGACGAGGCGGGAATTTTGTTTGAGGGTAATGTAGCAATAGAAAAAGGCGACATTATTGTCGCTTATATTGAAACCCGTCAAAAAGGCGAGCTTTAATATGTCAACGAATAGGATAGAAAAAGTTAATTCACTGCTAAAACACGAGATAGCGCAGATTATACAGCGGGAAGTTTATTTCCCTGACGGGGCTTTGGTTACTTTAACGCACGTTGAGGCAACGCCAAATTTAATTGAGGCAAAAGTTTTTATTTCTGTATTGCCGGAAGACAAAATTGACAAAGTTTTGGAAACTTTGGGCAGGGAAGTTTTTGACATTCAGCAGAAAATAAACAAAAAGGTAAATATGCGTCCGGTGCCAAAAATCAGGTTTGTAAAAGACGAAATTATCAGCAAGGCCGGGAGAATTGAGGAGATACTCGGGCAGTTGAAAAAAGACGAAAAATAAGTTAAATTTATATAATATGGCCGAGTAGCCAAGCAGTAAGGCACTTCTCTGCAAAAGAAGTATACGTGGGTGCAATTCCCGCCTCGGCCTCATATTGATAAATTATGCCGCGGTGGTGTAATGGTAGCCACGAGAGATTTAAAATCTCTTGTTCGAAAGGACGTGTGGGTTCGAGTCCCACCCGCGGCACATGGGAGCAGTACAAAATAAATATATTAATTCTAATTTTTTTAAAACATGGTCGCCTGATATGGCGTATGTTTTAGGTTATTTTGTTGCCGACGGTTGTATATCAGAGGACTGTAATAGAATAAAAAACAGATATACTTTTAATATCACGTCCGCTGATTTGGATCATTTAAAAACGATCGCAAAAGTTATGGAGTCTAGTTATAAAATTGGTAAAAAATTCGGAAGTTCCGGCAACTTGGCCTATCAGATACAGACTCGCAATGACACTTTAGCAAATGATTTAATGAGTTTGGGCATTTATCCCAGGAAAACATATAATTTAGGTGAAATTAATGTGCCAGAAAAATCCGTTCATCAGATGAAAGATAAAAGAGAAAAAACAATGATTCAATATAGTATTTGTTTTTATGTTGATGATTCTGAAAAATTGGCTAAGTTTATGTATGGTAATAGTCCGGCGCTATATCTCGCCCGCAAAAAGAAGGTTTTTGACCAGTGGAAATTGATAAAGCGACGCAACTATACAAAAGAAAATTATCCGTCAAAAATCGGTTGGCATTTAAATGAAAAAATATTAAATTAAGACCATGACAACTCTTTTATACATAATTTTAAGTACTTTTGCAGTAAGCTTGCTCTCTTTTTTGGGAATTTTTACTTTATCTCTAAACGACAAGCTTCTTAAAAAAGCAATTTTTTATTTTGTCGCCTTATCTGTGGGCGGATTAATGGGCGGGGCTTTTTTCCATTTGTTGCCCGAAGCCGTGGAACGTTTTGACGGAACCCTTGCTTTTGCTTTAGCGCTGGCAGGGTTTTTTCTTTTTTTGATAATTGAAAAAGTTATACATTGGAGACACTGCCACGAAGGAGATTGCCCCGTGCACGCTTTTGCCTATATGAATTTAATAGGCGACGGAATACATAATTTTATTGATGGTCTGATAATAGCGGCCGGCTATATTGTGAATCCTGGAGTTGGTTTTGCAGCCACTGCGGCGGTATTTTTACATGAAATACCGCAAGAAATTGGAGATTTTGGTGTTTTGTTGTATGGAGGATTCAGCAAAAAAAAGGCCCTATTTTTTAATTTTTTGACAGCCGTTACAGCCGTATTGGGCGGGATAATGGGTTTTTATTTTCTGTCTTTTACGCAAAACATATCCCAGTTTTTGCTGGCTTTTGCGGCAGGAGGTTTTATTTATATAGCTGCCACAGACCTGATACCGGAGCTTGGCAAGGAGCGCAACATTAAAAAATCAATTTTAAATCTTGCAGTTATATTTTTTGGAATAGTGATTATGTATTTTTTAAAGTTTTTAGAGGCTGTATAACGTGTTAGTTCTCTAAAACTTGCACCTCTGTGCTTTTCACTCCAAAATGCAAGGCTTGTTCTCGGGTTGGCATCCATATGTCAAAACGATGGTCGCCCATTCTCTTATTCATTCTGTCCTGAATAACGAAAACCTTGTCTCCGTATAATCCGGGGATTTTTATTTTTGTTCCAAAGGGCAACATATTATTGGCTGCTATTCCTTCGGCAACCTGCTTACCCGAAGCTGTTATAAAAGGAGTGTCGTCTGTTTGGTCGGGGGTGCTTGAATAAGCTGTAATAACAACATTTATTGTCTTTACGGCTTTTTGAGCAGATTTATTGTTGGTTTTTGCCGCATATGACGCTGTGGACACATCGGGCAAATCTGCGTTAGTTGTTACTGGCAATACTGTATCCAAAAAGCAAACAGTGACTACAATGCTTACAAATATCGAACTGAATAAGCGGGTCAAACGTCCCAAAGCTGCATTATTTTTTATGATATTTATATTCATAATATTTAAGTCTATCAAAAAACTCCCTCTCAGGAGTATACTATAATCTTAGCATTTTTAAAGCCTCATGTCAAGAGTTAGGTAATAAAAGAATCACCATGTCAAGAGGGGTATTTTTGGAGTTTTTTAATTGAGCGGGTGATGGGAATCGGACCCACGTACTTTGATTGGCAACCAAATGCACTACCATTGTGCTACACCCGCGTTTTCTACTTTTATCATTATATTCTCAAAAAAGTGTTTAGTCCAGTGTGCGGACGGTGGGACTCGAACCCACAAGCCTTACGGCATACGGTCCTAAGCCGTACACGTTTGCCAGTTTCGTCACGTCCGCAAATATTTTTTTCCACGCATAAATTTACGATGAAGAGACGCAGGAAAGTCTTTATAATAAATCCTATTTAATAAATTTATAGAATCTGCCATAGCATATTCTAAAGCATAGACTCTTTTACCGTTTTTTAGATATCCTCTCACTCCAAATGGCTCATTGGTCATTTTTATCCATTCAAGGAAATTTTTGCTGGCGGAGCAAATATTTACTCTAAGTTGAAGATTCTTGCTTTCAGGGTGTTTAAATGTTTTTATACTCCCGTCACCATCTATGCATCCTCTCAAAAAATCAATAAAATATTTATCGGGTATATCTAATGCGCCAATTGTTTTTGATTTATGCGGAGTCAATCCTATAGCCAACAAAAATTTATAAAAAATCACATCGCCAAATTGGACATGAAAATATTTTTTTTCTGTTTCGCCGCCCCGTGTTTTTTTGCAGGTTTTGTTTTTAATATCAAGGCAACTTTTAAAAGTTTCAACAAGCTCTAAATCTTTTGAGGTAAAGCTCATATGATGTCCATCTATTGAAAGATTGCCGTCTGTGGCTATGAGTCCAATCGCATAAGCAAATCGTGGCGACCACTCAATTCTTACTTTGTTTAGAGGTCTCATATCTATTTTATACTGAATTATAACAAAAAGCAGTGAAAAAATCCATAGCATGTACACTCCCTATGTGTCATTCCCGCGAAGGCGGGAATCCAGGTTCTAGGTTCTGGATTGCCACGTCATCTGCTGACTCCTCGCAATGACGATGTGGAGTGAATGTGTGTGGCTTGACAAGGAGGCTTGATTATGCTATAATTAATTATAGGTTGCACTTCGTCAAATATGGTCATTTTTAAGGGAAATTATTCCCTATTGACCATCGCATAAGTTCCCTAGTCCACTTTTTTTACGAAGGAGACTTGTCATGAGAATATGGATCATTCGGTCCGCCTTGGTCGTGCTCGCGATTGCGGTGATTGTGGTAATCGCCCGTGGGTGTAGTGACAACAAGAGAGTCGCACCCGCGACGCCGTCGGCAGACACACCCGCAACCGAAAAGCCCGCAGTCAGCGCCCACAAACCATCGGTCGGAGAAGAGATTGGCCGGGCGATAGCTGGCTCGGGGAAAAGCGCCGGATTTAAGATGACGCTGGCGGACGGAACGAAGGTTGAGGGGGAAACCGAAGACGCGGCCAATATAAAAGTGGCCGCAGAAGCCCTTGCCAAGGCTAAAAACGCCAGCGGAGCTAAAACCGCGATGATTGTCTTCGGCGACGGCGGCGCGAAGCCATCGGAAAAGGCCAAGGAAAGTTCGGAGGACTTGGAGGAAAAAGTTCTTCGAGCCAAGGATCGCGTCAAAGATCTCGCCGAGAAGGTTCGCAACGCAGATCAAGCTCTGCAACTACGAATCCATTCTCTCGATGAGAGTGGCCTAAACGCACATACAAAAGCGTGGCGGCGCGGTCAAGTAAAACAATGGGGGGAAACTCTCGCAGACTACAAAGAGAAGTTGGCGAAAGCGAGAGTTGAGGCCGAGGCAATGGCAGAATAACCAAACAGCCTCGGCAGGCAGAAAACAATGTCGTGCCAAACACGATAAATCGCCCAAAAAGGACTTTTGGGCGATTTTATTTACATTACAGGGGATATAAAACTATCCCGCCCCCGTCGTATTAAAAAGATTTTCCACAAAATCTTTAGCGGTTCCAGATAATGCGAGAATAATTATTCCAATAACAGCGGCTATTAAAGCTCCTTTCGCTATAGTCATTCTTGAGGGATTACCCGTCGCAGTTAAAAACATAATGCCTGCCACGATAAAAGCGATAATCGATAAACTACCCGCCATTAGTCCTAGCTGTTGAGCCAAATTATCAATAAGAGTTGGTAGGTCGTTTGATATCACCGCGAAACAAGATGTCGGAACAAGAATAACTCCCAGTAATACTAAAAATAATATTTTTTTGTTCATATATTTAAATCCTAAAATGGATTTTAATTTATTTCATCTGTATGCCGAAAGATCTTTCTATAAAACCTATTGCTCCTGTTGCTAAAATTATTAAAATAGTGCCCCCTATTGCTGCAAAAAGCCCGGTTTTAGCTGCTCCTAATTTTCCAGGATCTCCCGCCGCCATCAAAAACATAACACCGGCCACAACCCACATAATAACAACTATCCATGTGCCCACAGCCACAACTTGAGTGGCAATTGCTGCGGCCATTGAGTCAATCGTTTGCCCAAATACTGCAATGGGCAAGAGCAAAGCCACAAGTAAAATTGAATGTAGTATTTTTTTATTCATTTTTTAAACACTTTAATTATTAAGCCCCTATTGCTGTTTTGATTAAGTTGGTAATTCCAAAGGCTAAAATTGCAACAATGACTCCAACTACCCCCCAGATAAACGCGCTTTTAGCTTTTGATATTTTATCTGTTTCTCCAAAGGCGGTAAGAAAAATAATGCCCGCTATAACAAACGCAACAACAGCGATAATAGTAAAAACAATCCATGCCGCATTGGCAATACCAAGCCCTATGCTTGAAATGCTTGAACCTGCACCCCCGCCATCAAAACCGCCGTATACTATTGCTAAAGAGGTTGCGGGCAGGGCAGATAAAATGCCGGCAACAAAATATAGGGAGATTTTTTTTGTTTTGCTCATTATCCTTATTACGCGCCTAATGCTCCTCTAACTAATGCGACTATTGTGTATGCTAAAACTCCAACAATAATTCCCGCTACTCCCCACAAAAATGCCTGTCTGGCCTTTGTGACTTTTTCCGGGTCTCCCTGCGAGGTTAAAAATAATATTCCTGCGATAACAAACATAATAACTGCAATTATGGTGAAAATTATCCATAGCTGGTTTACAATTGTTTGCCCCAGCGATGTTAAATTTGGAGAAAAGTTGCTTGGCGCCGAAGAGCCAATTTGGGCCAAAGCTACAACCGGCAAAATTGCGGTTATAACTGCGGCTAACGCGATTTTTTTTGTATTCATTTTTATTTGTATATTTAAGTTTAGATTTTTTAGATTTTGAAGATATAATCGACCTTTTAAAATTATTTTATTTCACAATTTCCAGAATCATAGAAACTATGGCTTCTGCCGATAAAGCAATCACAATACCGCCTATGGCATAAAACAAAGCAGTTTTGCCTTTTTCAATCCTTTGCGGGCTTCCCGCAGAAGTAAGATAAAAAATCCCTGCAACTATAATCATTATGGTTGCCAATCCTCCAATAACCCCGGCTACAACATTGGTTATGCTTTTAATGAGATCCTCCCAAGATTCTGGCCCAAAATTAGTTATTGTTGTTGACGCCGCCAAAGCCGAGCTTGCCGTTGCCAGCAAACCAACAAAAACTATAAAGTAAATTAATCTCTTGTTCATGTTTAGTTTATTATAGCAAAAAATTGGTCAATGGGGGTGTGGATAAGTTTTAATCCTTCAAACAGGCGCCCGAGGCAACCTTATCGTGTTCTTCCGCATCCATTTTCATTATTCTGACTCCCTGTGTTGCCCTGCCCAAAACAGAAATTGATTTCACGCTTGTTCTAATTACTTGGCCGTGCTGGGAAATAACAATTAAGTCTTCTTCTCCCGCAGTGTCTTCCAAAATAAACGAAATAACCACACCGCCTGTTTTTGGCGTTATTTTTGCGGCTTTAATGCCCGAGCCTCCTCTGCCCTGAACTTTGTATTGGGAAATTTCGGTCCGCTTGCCGTATCCGTTTTCCATAACAACAAGTAAATACTTTTTAGTCTTTACCCCGTCATTCGACGGGGCTATCGCATCCATTCCAATAACCTCGTCGCCTTTTTTTAGCCTTATTCCCTTTACTCCCGCCGCCGATCTGCCCATTGGCCTTATGTCTTTTTCTTTAAACCTTATTGCAATGCCGTTTTTGGTTGTTAAAATAATGTCATCTTCACCGGTTGTTTTGGCAACTTTTTTGAGGGCGTCGCTTTTTTCAAGTTTTATGGCAATAATTCCGGATTTTCTGACATTTTCAAACTCTTTTAGCTCGGTTTTTTTAATTCTGCCGTTTTTGGTAACCATTATTAAATATTTGTGGGTTTCTTCCTTTATCGTGGGAATTAAAGACAAAACTTTTTCTTCAGCCGAAATCTCCAAAAAGTTTGCCAAGCCCCTGCCCCTCGCAACCCTGTTGCCTTCGGGAATTTCATAAACCTGCGTTTGGAAAACTTTTCCCGAGTCTGTAAAAAACATTAAATTGTCGTGAGTTGAGGCAAAAAGAAAGTGCTCTACAATATCTTCGTTCATTGTTTTCATTCCCATTATGCCCTTGCCTCCGCGTTTCTGTATTTTATAGGTAGACGGATTGATTCTTTTAATATATCCGCCGGTTGTTAAGGTAACCATTGTTTCTTCAAGCGGGACCAAATCAACTTCGGTAATTTCTCCCAATTTTCCTTTTACAACTTTTGTTTTTCTTTTGTCGCCATATTTTTCTTTCATATCCACAAATTCCTTTTTAACAATGGCCAGCAATTTTTCAGGAGACTTTAAAATAGAGGTTAATTCTTTTATTAGTTTTAAAATTTCTGCAAGCTCGTCTTCTATCTTTTTTCTTTCCAGCCCGGCCAATGTTTGAAGCCTCATTTCCAAAATAGCAATTGCCTGTTTTTCAGAAAGCTTGAATTTTTTAATTAAATTGGCTTTGGCTTCTTCTTTGTCCGCTGATTTTTTAATTACCTTAATTACCTCGTCAATATTTTTTAAGGCAATCATCAAGCCCTCCAAAATGTGGGCGCGGTCTTTTGCTTTTTCTAAATCGAACTGGGTGCGCCTTGTTATCACCTCTTTTCTATGGGCTATAAAATAAGTTAAAACATCAGCCAAAGACAAAACTTCGGGCTGCACAGCATCAACCAAAGCCAGTAAATTCATATGAAAAGTCTTTTGCAGGTTTGTAAACTTGTAAAGCCTGTTTAAAATTCTGTCTGGCTGAAAACCGCGCTTTACGTCAATAACAATTCGCATACCCTCTCTGTCGGACAAATCGCGAATATCTTTTATTCCTTCAACTTTTTTTTCAGAAACAAGCTCGGCCATTTGTTCAACCAAAGTGGATTTTAAAACCTGATAGGGGATTTCGGTAATAACAATTTGCTCGGCTCCGTCTTTTTTCTCAACAACTTCGGCTTTTCCGCGCATTAAAATAGAGCCCTTGCCTTGAGAGTAGGCAGAAATAACTTCTTTTTGGTCGTAAATTATGCCTCCGGTTGGAAAATCAGGACCTTGTATAAATTCAAATAAATCTTCGGTTTCGGTTTTTGGATGGTCTATTAAATGAATCAAAGCGTCCATAACCTCTGTTAAGTTATGAGGCGGAATATTTGTTGCCATTCCAACCGCAATTCCCAGTGTCCCATTAAGCAAAAGTTGTGGCAAAGGGGCGGGTAGGACAACGGGTTCCTGCCGTGTCCCATCATAGTTATCTGTAAATTTAACAGTATTTTTTTCAATATCCTGAAGCATTAATTCTCCAATTTTTGTCAGTTTGCACTCTGTGTACCTCATTGCGGCAGCAGAATCACCATCGATCGATCCCCAATTGCCCTGGCCGTTTATAAGCGGATATCGCATGTTAAAATCTTGCGCCATTCTCACCATAGACTCATAAACAGCCACGTCTCCATGCGGGTGGTATTTTGCCAAAACATCTCCGGTAACAGCGGCCGACTTTCTAAACTTTGCCGAAGCTCCCAAGCCCAATTCATTCATTGCAAACAAAATTTTCCTGTGCACGGGCTTAAATCCGTCTCGCACATCTGGAAGCGCGCGCGCAACAATAACCGACATTGCATAATCAATGTATGATTCTTTAAGCTCTGTTACAATTTCCCTTTGGTTGACATTGCCCCTAACACTGTCTGTTGGCTTTCCGTCTTCTTGGGCTTTAGGTTTTGCTTTTTTGTCTTCTTTTTCGTTTTTATCTTCTGCCATTTTTTATTTTATAGTTTCACTTATATCAAACGACGGGAGATTCGGCGCTTTAAATTGCGAAATTTTGTTTATTGCCGAATTAATCCAAAAATATGCCATTATTAATCCCAAAATAGCCACAATTGTCCATAGGACAATTTTTTTGTTTGTATCGGATAAATTTTGAAGTTTTGCAATAAACTCTTTAAAATTCATATGTTACGGCTGTAAAACAATTATTTCTGTTGTGCCTTCTTTTGGCAAAGCGCTTTGTTTTATTGTTAATTTATCAACAGGAGCAATTTCATCCTTTTTGCCCATTGTTTTTAAAAACTTTGAGACTTCGTCCAGTTTAAATTTTAGCTTTGGCAAAGCATAATGCATGGGAATTACAATTTTTGGCTCAATTTGAGAAATTATTTTTTGCGCCGAGGTTGAGTCAATGGTGTATTCTCCGCCAACCGGAATCATTAAAACATCAACAGAGTCTATTTTTTCAAGCTGTTCATCTTTTAATTGCTTTTGTCCTAAGTCTCCCAAATGGCAAAATCTCATATCTTCCGCTTCAATAATATAAATTGTATTTTGGCCTTTTTCTTTGCCCTCTTTGTCGTCGTGAAAAGAGGGAATTCCTTGTATAAAAACACCTTTAACTTCATATTCGCCGGGTCCTTGCACTAAAAAAGGCGTTCCTTTCACGTCTTTAACATTATTGTGGTCTTTGTGGTTATGGGTAACCAGTAAAATATCAGCTGAAAGATTGGGGAGTTTTAATCCCGTCGCTTCTTCAGAAAACGGATCAATAACAATATTGGCTTCGTGATCCCTTGAATTTGAAACTGAAATTTGAAAGCAGGATTGCCCTGCCCAGTAAATCTTTGCCATAATTATTAGTATATTTTATTATTTTACTACATATAAATTTAAATTTCAATAGCCGGTATGGCACATTATAAACAAAAAAAAGCCAATGACAAGCACTGGCCTATGCGGGCGCAAGACGGCGTTCTGTTTGAGGGGATTGTCCCTCAAGCCACTTTTTCGCGTCTTGGTACGCTTTTTCGGCGTTTGGGGTCAGAACGGTTGTTGTCGGGAGGTTCCCCATGGCCAGTTTTGAGAGTTTCTTCTCTTCGCAAAGGGCGTTGCCGATGTTGTTCAGGTGCGAAAGATAGTCGCGCATGAAGCCGTCGCGATTTGGGGAGATTTCTAATAGCACTGACGCGGTTTTCCAAAGGTTCAAAGTGTCTGCTACCGTGGACATGTTTCGTTCCTATTCCTATGTGGTGAAAGTAAAGAGCCAGGATAACTAATAGAAATATTAACAATTATTTTGATTTGTGTCAAGCTATTGCATAAATTAAAATATCGTGTATAGTATATTTATTAGTAACTAATACTGCTGGACGGCAGCAGAGGCCCCAAAAAATGGGGAGGGAAAAATAAACCGTTATTTTTTTATGGCTATGGAAAAGAATATAATTAAAAAAATTGTTGACCCAAGCACTCAACTTTCAATTGGTTCAACAATAGAAGGAAAAGTTGTTGCAAGAGACCGTTCGTCTCTTTATATTGATTTGGGAATAAATGGCACAGGAATAATTTTTGGCAGGGAATTTTATGCCGCCAAAAACATTATTAAAACCCTTCAGCCAGGAGATAAAGTTTTTGCCAAGATAGTTGAATTGGAAAACGATGAAGGTTATAAAGAGCTGTCTCTAAAAGACGCCACAAAAGAGATTAGCTGGCAGAGATTGAAAGAAATGAGGGACAGCGGAGAGATTATAAACGTTAAAATAACAGGAGTAAACAAGGGCGGGCTTTTGGCCTCTCTTGAAGGGGTGCAGGCTTTTTTACCTGTTTCACAATTGGCTCCCGAAAACTATCCAAGAGTGGCAGATGCCGACAAGCAGAAAATTTTAAAAGAGCTTCAAAAATTTATCGGTAAGACAATGGAGGTAAAGGTTTTGGATTTGCTGGCTTCTGAAAATAAATTGATTTTATCTGAAAAAGCAAAGAGCGAGGAAAAAATGAAAGAAATTTTGAAAGATTTTAAAAAGGGCGACACAGTTGAGGGAGAAATTACAGGAATTGCTGACTTTGGAGCCTTTATAAAGTTTGGCGAAATTGAGGGCTTGATCCATATTTCCGAGCTTGACTGGCAATTGGTTGAAAATCCGGCTGAAGTTGTAAAAGTTGGCGAGATTGTGAAAGTTAAAATTATAGACATAAACAACAACCAAGTATTTTTGTCTCTAAAGGCCTTAAAGGAAAATCCCTGGGAAAAAATTGAAAAAGAATTTAAAAAAGGCGACGTGATAAAAGGCAAAGTTACAAAATTTTCAGCATTTGGGGCTTTTGTGGAAATAGCTCCAAAGATAAGAGGTCTCTGCCACATTTCTGAATTTGCTTCAAAAGAGGAAATGGAAAAATTACTGGAACTCGAAAAAGAATATGACTTCCAAGTTTTACTTATTGAACCTAAGGAGCACAGAATGAGCTTGAAATTAGTCGCGAAATAAAAATCCAAAAAAGATAGACGCCCGACGTTTATCTTTTTTGTTGCAAAATAAAAGCTCTATTTGCATAGAGCTTTTGGTCTGCCTTTCTGTCAGACCTCTGTGTCCTTCCGGACCTTGTTAAAACATAGAACTATTCCCAGGTGCGACGCTCCAACCTGAAGTTGGTGATGGCACGTGGGCCGTCTTCGCCTTTGGTACCAAACACCTCCTTTTTGTCGAAGCGGACAACGTCGCCACGCTGCGGAGTGTAGCTCGAATCCTTTTGGAACTGGCCGAGAACCACGACCGCCTCGCGTTGCCCGGCGAGCCAGGCATAGCCGAACCTCCGTCCTGTACCAGCGAACATGCTGGACCACTGGACCACGGCCTCGTTGTCTGTGGCGGCCTTGGGAAGCGGCGGATCCAGATCCGTGGGCTTGCCTGCCCACTCTTGGATATTGGCGTCCCGCAGGAGCCGTCTGACCTCCGGATGCTTGAAAATTGGCATCCACGTCACAAAGGGTCCGTACTTCGGAGACAGTGGCTTCACTACGAAGCTCCCGTTCTGCGAGAAAATTTGCCCCTTGTACCGGTGTTCTCCGCACAACAGCCAAGTATGGCCATTGTCGGGAGTAATGACGCCGATCTGGTAATTGGCAAACTTCCCAGTCAGCTTACCGGCGACGGACTCAAAGACGTACACGCTGGCGCAGTTCGGGCGTTCTTTGTGCCACTCGGTGTGAACGAACTGCAACACTTTGTTGCGGTCGTAGACCTTCTTGACGGCAATCTTCATGATTACCGAGAAGTCCGCTCCATCGTGGCCACCGAGCCGGGTTACGTTGGCGGGATTGTACCCGCCGATTTCTTCGCCCGTGTTTTTGACCGTGATCACAATCTGCGAACCCTTCGGTTTGCCGATTACGAGGCAGAACCCTTCCGGAATTCCTTCAACCTTAATCCGGCCGGTGGACTGGTCAACTTCGAGGTATTCGTCAGGGCGAGCTGCGGTCGTCACTGCGCCACACATTCCATACAGAAAGCTACGAATTGTGTTCATTGTGTTCATGGAACACTCCTTCGGGGTAACAGGAACTTGGTTTGTAAATGTGCCTCCCGGCACATATTTATCCTGAGCTGTGTCGAAGGACAAATATGTGCCGGGAAAAATATCTTAACTTGTTTGTCTCGGCAATTCTTGCGAAAGCGATTCTTTCAATATATTTTTTATTGTTTCAAGAGGTATTGTTGTTGGTAAAATTCCTTTTGGGCTGGCTCCACCATTCAAAACCGAATTTGTGGCGTTGTCGTAATACCATTCGGAAATTTCGGGCAGTTTTCCATGGGACATTAAGTCAAAGGTTGAATATTTTGTTTTAATATCTTTTAATTCACATTCCGCACTTCTTAAATAAGCGGCAGTCCACCTTAAATCAACTTTTTTAAAAGGTTTGGTAAGAATATTTACAAAGCCAGAACTTTTTTTCTGACAAACCACATCTGCTTTTAACCCTATGGATGATTTTATCCATCCTGCCATGCTTAAATTATCGGATTCCAAAACAACAACTTTCAAATTTTTTCCGGATTGTTTTATTTCAAAAACCTCAGCTTGTCCATTATTTAATTTTTTTTCAAACTCCTGCGGGAGCTCTTCAACTCTTCTTTTTTCCTCTGTTAAATGAGCTTCAAGCAAAGGCAAAATACTTTCTATCACGATTTTAGGATTTTCCACGGTTTTATTTAAAGATGCAATTAACCCAGACAACCCAAATGCTTTATCGAGCGGGTCGTTGGAGAGTGTCCCCAAGCCATGCTTATCGTCCCTTTCGGCATAAGCTAAAAGTTTTGCTATAGTTGGGTTTGTAGAAATTTCTAAATTTTCAGCTATCAACTGCGCCAAGTTTTTCCCAGTGTTATGATGGTCAAATTTTCCGCCTCCAACGTCCAAAAGCAAAACTCCTTTTTCTTCTAAAGAAAGGGAAGTGTCACCAACAGGCAATTCCTGCCAAATTTCAACAAGAGCATCTTTTACTCCGGAATATAATTTCTGGCCAAATTTTATCAAAAGGAAAATTCCCACAATCACGTCTGCGTGCGGTCTGGTCGGAATAATAATTTTTTGGCATTTATCCACCATATATTAATTATATCATAATAAAGGGTGTATGTCAATAGATTTGACAAAACGTAATATTCGTAATATAATGAAAAATTCTTTGACAATATACCACTTTTTACCGGAGCCTCCACATGGTGAGTATAAGACTTTGGGTGCTTGGAGGAAACGATGGCGAGATGGAAGCCATTAAGGAGCTTCTGGATGTAGCTCTTGAGCGATATGTCCAACCCCAAATGAATTGGGGCGACCATCGCTACAGCGCGAAGGATTTGGGTTTAGTTGCAAGAAGCGATTTGCACAAGTCTATTGTGTTTGTTGAATGTCGGCCAGCAGGGTATTTTCAGAACGTGGATTTGCATGTTATCGACCATCACGGTGATCGATCAAGTGAACCGCCTTCAGTGTCGCAGGTTTTAGGGATGCTGGAGAGTTTGGGTTTGCGCATTAATGAAGCCAAGCGGCGGTGGCTGGAACTCGTAGGTGCCAACGATTGCGGAGCCTATAGTAGCATGGAAAGTATTGGCGCCACGCCCGAAGAAATGAGACGTGTTCGTGCTTATACCCGTAAAGCCCAAGGCATTACCGCCGAGCATGAAGCTACAGCAAGGATTGCTCTTGATTTGGCGCAGATGTGTGGCAGAGTCCTCGTAGTGCAACTGCCGAACGTAAGCGTAAAAAACGTTTGCGTTATAGACCAGCTTTATGAGGATGGACGCAAAGGTCAAGAATACATGATTGTTGGCCCGGGCAACTTCCATCTTTCTGGCGACGGAGAAGTTTGCGCCAGGCTTAAGGAGAAGTTCGGCGGATGGACTGGCGGTGTGGGGTTGGGCAAAAAGGGAGATAAAAAGGCCTTTTGGGGTTGCAACGGCGCGGTCTCAAAGACAGAAGAAATCTTGGCGGAAATTAATCGCTGAATTCAACCGCCTGCGAAACACGCGCACATGCGATCGCAAGCGGTCTTTTTTTATTTATATTAATTGATTTTGCAAAGAAAATATGATAAACTTTAAATATCTTTAAAGCGTAAAACATATATGAATCCACTTTTTAAAAATTTTGTATTTGTGATTTTAATCCTTCTGGTTGTGGGGGGAATTTTTAGTTTGCTTTATTATCCGGCTTCTGCCCCGACCGAAACATCCACAACACAACTTGTGGGTGATATAAATCAGGGCAAAGTTAAAAAAATAACGGTTTCGGGAGATACTCTGGACATAGTTTATAATAACGACAAGACAGCGGTTTCTATGAAAGAAACCGGAACAAGCGTTGCTGATTTGCTGAACAATTTGGGAGTTAACAAAGAGGCGTTGCAAAAAGTGCAAATTGACGTTAAGGCCGCAAAAGAAGATTTGTGGAGCTGGCTGACGCCAATTTTAATTTTTGGAATTTTACCCTTGGTTGTTTTTGGATTTTTCTTTTGGACCATGATAAGGCAGGCAAAGTCGGGAGCGGTGCAGGTTTTTGATTTTACAAAAGCCAAGGCAAGAATTTTTGGGGCAGAAGGACACGGAAAAGAAAAAATTACTTTTAAGGACGTAGCAGGGTTAAAAGAAGCAAAAGAAGAACTTGTTGAAATTGTGGATTTTTTAAAGTTCCCAAAAAAATATTTGGCAATGGGAGCTAAAATTCCAAGAGGAGTTTTGCTGGTGGGAAGTGCCGGAGTTGGAAAAACTTTGCTGGCAAGAGCGGTTGCAGGAGAGGCAAACGTGCCGTTTTTGTCGGTTTCGGGCTCTGAATTTGTGGAAATGTTTGTGGGAGTGGGGTCAGCCCGCGTGCGCGACTTGTTTCAAACTGCAAAAAAATCTTCACCGTCAATAATTTTTATTGATGAGTTGGATGCCATTGGACGCCACAGAGGAGCGGGAATTGGCGGAGGACACGACGAAAGAGAGCAGACTCTAAACCAAATTTTGGTTGAAATGGATGGCTTTGAAAAAGAAACAGGTGTAATTATTTTGGCGGCCACAAACAGACCCGATATTTTGGACCCTGCTTTGTTACGGCCCGGACGTTTTGACAGAAAAATTATTTTAGACCCGCCCGATGTCCACGACAGAGAGGCAATTTTGGCAATTCACTCAAAAGACAAGCCTTTGGCAAAAGATGTTAATTTTAAAGAAGTTGCTGAAAGGACTCCCGGGTTTTCTGGAGCAGACTTGGCAAATGTGGCAAACGAAGCGGCTTTGCTAACCGCCAGACAAAACAAAACCCAAGTTGACCAAAAAGAATTTTTGGATGCAATTGAGAAGGTTTTGCTGGGGCCCGAAAGAAGAAGCCATCTTTTGTCTAAAAAAGAAAAAGAAATTGCTGCTTTCCACGAGGCGGGGCACGCTTTGGTTTCCACATTTTCTCCAAATACTGAGCCCGTAAGAAAAATTTCTATTATTGCCCGCGGAATGGCGGCAGGCTACACTTTGCAGGTGCCGAGCGAAGAGAAAAAAATGAAAACAAAAACAGGATTTATTTCTGAAATTGCAACCTTGCTTGGCGGGTGCACGGCTGAAAAAATAAAATTTGGGGAAATGACAACAGGAGCTTCAAATGATTTGGCAAGGGCTTCCGAGCTTGCGAGAAGGCTGGTAAAAGAGTTTGGAATGTCTTCTTTGGGCCTGATTGCTTTTGGCGAAAAAAACGAGATGGTATTTTTGGGAAAAGAAATTTCCGAACAAAGAAATTATTCTGAAAAAATTGCCGAAAGAATTGACGAAGAGGTGGACATGATAATTAAAGAAGCCCAAAAACAAGCCGAGCAAATTTTGATAAAAAAGAAAGATTTGCTGGACAAAGTGGCCAAAACTTTGGTAGAAAAGGAAATAATAGAAAGGGAAGAGTTTGAAAAGATTATTAAAGGTGGCAACGGCAAAAAAGCATAATTATTCCGTCATTGCGAGGAGCCCGCAGGCGACGTGGCAATCTAGAATATGTGTACAAAACCCATGGATTGCTTCGTTGCTCGCTTATGCTCGCGCCTCGCAATGACGAGATAGTGGGGCGTGTAGCTCAGTTGGTAGAGCGGTCGTCTTATACACGACTGGTCCCAGGTTCGAGTCCTGGCACGCCCACAAAGCTGAAAATTAAAATACGCGCGATTAGCTCATTTGGCTAGAGCGCCTCGTTGACGTCGAGGAGGTGGCAGGTCCGAATCCTGCATCGCGCACTATGATTGATATTTCAGAAAGAATATTTGATATGAAAACGGATATATTTCCTCTGGATAGAATGATATCTTTAGAGACAGTATATAGTACTTTTCTGGAATATATAATCAAAGAAAAAGATTCAAGTATTTTTTTCAGACATAGAAAATATCAAAGACTTAGAGAGGGATACTTTTCTTTATTTGTTGCAATATCGCTGGATAGATCTACGGGCAAAAAGCACTACTTATTATTTCCAAGCGAACCCGACAATGATGTAAATTTTATGTTTTGGACCGGCACTTGCAACGCACAGGCCGAAAGATTTAGTGGTTATGCGTTTGATGTAAAAGAATTTACTGATTTTTCTAAATCGTTCAAAGATTTTATTTCCCAAAAAATTATACCCAAAATAAGTATCTATAATTTAATTATTGGAACTTACAAAAATATATATGGAAACGATATAAAAATCCTTATTGATCATTTGCAGAAAAAAGAAACCGAGGCGAAAATTTGGTTAGTGGGTAGCCCCACGGAAAACAAAAATTATACTATTGGTAAAGTAACGATATTGAGCAAAGATGGCATTGTTTCTGATGAAGAGATTGATTTAAACAAAGAGATAGACAAAAATAGCAAAGGTATTATCTATCACGATATAATAAGATTCAAAAAACAATAAATGGATTTAAAAATAATTTGCGTTTCACGAGCTTAATAAAATGAATTATATTGGCGTGATTATTGAAGAAAGTTTGGAAAATAAAGATGTCTTGCAAAAGGTAAAAATTTTGAGTAAAAAAGTTGAGAAGGTTACCGAAAGACACAAAACTCCATGGTTAAAACAATGGACGTTTGATAGCATTGAAGTCGGCGCGGAAAGGGCCGCCAAGGTTTCAAAAGAACTGAGCGAAAGTTTGGAATCTGCGCATAATTGGTACGCTGATTTTAAAAATGATGATTTACACTTTATCATTTTCCGCAACAAAGTTTTTAGAATAGACAGGGGAAATAAAAAGCAATACAGCGAGGCAAAGAATTATGGTATCAAGCTGGGAATCCCGGAATATCAAGTTGATTTTCATCCAGATATAAAAGAATGGAAAAGATAAAAATAATTTATGAGGATAAAGATTTGCTGGTGGTTGATAAACCGGCTGGAGTGGTGGTTTTTCCGGAAGGAGAGGCTTTAAAAAGTGAAGAAAAAACACTAATAAACTATTTAACAGAGCAAAAACCTGAGTTAAAAAGCGTGGGAGAGGCACCAAGGTACGGAATTGTGCATAGATTGGACAAAGACACTTCGGGCATATTATTGGTGGCAAAAAGCCCTGAGGGCTTGATTTTTTTCCAAAAATGTTTTAAGAATAGAGAGGTAGAAAAGAAATATGTTTGCTTAGTTGAGGGGGTGGTAAAGGATGAAAAAGGCGAGATTAAAAATTTGATTGCCAGGGCAAAAGGAGACCCGAGAAAGCAAAAAGTTTATTCTCCGGTAAATGCCCCAAAATCCGCCAGAGAGGCTGTGACAGAATATAAAGTTTTGACCCGATATAAAGATTACACATTATTGGAAGTGCAAATAAAAACAGGAAGACGCCACCAAATACGGTGTCATTTTTCTTATTTAAAACATCCGATCGCGGGAGATAAGTTATATTCTTTTAAAAATTCACCGATTCCAAAAGGCCTGACAAGGCAATTTCTTCATTCTTCATACTTAAAAATCCAATTAGTGAGCGGAGGAAAAAAAGAATTAAAATCAGAACTGCCGGAGGAATTAAGTAAAATAATTAAAAATTTAAAATTTTAAATTTAAAATTTACGGATATGACAACATTATTAGAAAAATTTAATAAAGAGCAGGAAAAAAAGTTGCCTGATTTAAGGCCTGGCGATACAATTAAAGTACACCAGAAAATCAAAGAAGGGGACCCTTCGACGGGCTCAGGGCAAGTCAAAGAAAGAATTCAGATTTTTGAGGGCGTGGTTTTGGCTAAAAAACACGGCAAAGGAATTTCAGCCACAATAACCGTCAGAAAGGTTGTTGACGGCGTTGGTGTTGAAAGAGTTTACCCTATACACTCAACAGCCATAGAAAAATTTGAAGTTATAAAACACGGAAAAGTAAGACGCGCAAAACTTTATTATTTGAGAACAGCCAAAGGTAAAAAAGCCAGACTGAAAAATAAGGAATTTGCGGATGTTATTACAGATGAACCAAAGGAAGTTGCCGCCTCAGAAGAGGCGAGCCTCGCCCCGGAGGGGCGGGAAGAAACCCCTGTTGCAGAAACAGAGAAACCAGCTGAGGATTCTAAAAATTAGAGATCGGGCGGGCGCGGGTGGTGAAATGGCAGACACGCCAGCCTAAGGAGCTGGTGCCGCAAGGCATGCAGGTTCGACTCCTGTCCCGCGCACCAGATTGGACGCTTAGCTCAGCTGGTAGAGCATCTCATTTACACTGAGAGGGTCACAGGTTCGAGTCCTGTAGCGTCCACATTTTAGCAGAAATGTGCCCCGAGCAAGGCCGAAGGGCATTCAGATAAGTTTAGCCGAGGTAGCTCAGTGGTAGAGCACTGCTCTGAAAAAGCAGTGGTCGAAGGTCCGATTCCTTTCCTCGGCACAAAGAAAAAATCCCGCTTCTGCGGGATTTTTTAATTTATGCTGTTTTTATGCCGATTTTTCCGCTACCCGGCTCGTTTTTGGGAATTTTTATTGTTAAAACCCCTTTATCCATTTGGGCGTCTGCTTTATCAATATCAATGTTTTCGGGCAGAACAATTTTTCTGGAAAAAGGCCCCCAATAGCACTCTTGATAAAAATATCTTTTTTCGGCTGTTGGATGCGGGTCGCACCTGTTGCCTTTTATCACCATCATATCTTTTTCCAAGGATATGTCTATATCTTTTATTTGGACCCCCGCAATTGCGGCCGAAACTACAAAATTTTCTCCGGTTTCAAAAACATCTATAACAAGTTCTCCGTCTTGCTCAAAAATATTTTTTTCTTCCTTCGCCTCGCCGAAGCTTTCAGCGGAGGCGGGAACATTTTCCGGCTTAATTCTTTTTGCCATAGTTTAGTATTGTTACGCCTTTCATTTTTTTAAGCTTATCAAAGCCCAAAAAAGTGAGAAAGCTCATGGTTAATAAGATAACCGCAGGAACAATTAGAGCTTGATATCCTGCCAGCTTCATTATAGAGAAATTATACAATCCATGCAAGGCTGTTGCCATAATTATGCCGCTTGCCAATTCAAATGACCTGTTTTTTTCGTCAAAATTTGATACTGCCATAAAATAACCAATAATCGCCGAAGATAAAGTGTGCAGCAAAGTAGCTCCAACAAATCTTATAAAACTTAGCAATAAAGTTCTTTTTACCAGCTCGTCAAAAGACAATCCTGTTACTGGGTTAAACAAATAAAGAATGTTTTCTAAAGCAGAAAATCCAAGAGCCGCCACCACCATGTAAAGCATTATGTCTAGGGGCTCATCCATATCCGGGCTGTTCATTATTTTTAATTTAACAACTAAAAATTTAAAAATTTCTTCTGAAAAAGCTATTATCAAAAACCAGTAAATCAAAGAAGTTATTAGGGGGTCCAAATTAACTTTTGCCAGTAAAGCCATTAGTCCTATTTGCACAAAAAATACTGGAATTGTTATAAGCGCGCCCCATAAAAAAATTTTCAAAATTGTTTTTTTGGGTTCGGGGTGCAGATCTTTTGCAAGGTAATAAAAGAGCCACGTTAATGATGGCAATATTCCAAAAATTATATAGAGTATTATTTTAAAATCCATTTTATAAAGGCCATTCTTCTATCATTATACACCCTTTTTTCTTTTTAAGGGGAAGTTGCTGGTAAATTTCCTCTGTAATAAAGGGCATAAAAGGGTGCAAAAGTTTTAGGGATCCTGTTAAAATTTCCAGTAGCAAATGCTGGCTTGAAGCTTTGTTTTTTGTGTTTTTGCTTTCTTCAATTATTTTGTCGCAAAAAGTGTGCCAGAAATAATGGTAAATTTTTTCAGATGCAATATAAAATTTATATGAATCCATTTGCTTTGTCACTTCTTTTGCAAGTTTTTTAAAACCAGCCAGATGTTTTTTGTCTTTGGCTGTTAGTTTCCGATTTCGAGTTTCTGATTTCGAGTTTCCGATTTGCCCCAAGACAAATCGCGAGGCGTTCCAAATTTTGTTGGCAAAATTTCTGTAAGCTCTTATTTTGTTTTCGTCCAACGGCAAAGAAGTACCCGGAGTATTTCCAACAACCAAGCCCATTCTCAAAGCGTCGGTGCCAAATTTTTCAATTAAGTCTAAAGGATTTATAACATTTCCTTTGGATTTAGACATTTTTTGGCCTTTTGCATCCAAAACCAATCCGTGCATATAAACAGTTTTAAACGGAACTTTTTTTGTATTATACAAAGAAAACATGATCATTCTTGAAACCCAGAAAAAAATTAAGTCGCCCCCGGTTTCCATAACATCTGTCGGGAAGAAGGTTTTAAAATCATTTTTACGGCCTGCCCTGAGTGTAGCGAAGGGCCATTGCCCCGAAGAAAACCATGTGTCAAAAACCTGATGCTCCTCGTCACCGGGTATCGTCATGCCCCAAACAATTTGGCGTGAAATATTCCAGTCAATTATATTGTTTAACCAATGTAGAGCAATTTTTTTATAATGTTCCGGAATAAATTTTACATCACCTTTTTTGATCGCTTTAATCGCGGGTTTTGCTAATGGTTCCATTTTTAAAAACCACTGCTCTTTTATTTGTGGTTCAATTAATGTTCCGCACTTGTAGCAGGTTTTGGTTATGTGTTTGTAATTTTCTTCAACTTTTTCAACCAGGCCTTTTGTCTGAAGTTTTTCAATTATCAGGGGCCGGGCTTCTGCAATTTTCATTCCGGCAAATTTTCCGGCAATTGGCAGAAGCCTGCCGTAAAAATCAATAATTTGTTCTTTTTCCAAGTTGTGCCGTTCTGCAATTCCAAAGTCAACTGCGTCGTGCCAAGGCGTAATTGTCATAACTCCTGTTCCAAAATCCATATCAATAACATTGTCTTTTATAATAGTGGCTGTAATTGGCCCATTTATCCATTCCAGTTCTATTTTCTGGCCATCTCTATAGTCTTTATATCTTTTGTCTTTTGGATGCATTACCACATACTTGTCGCCAAACTTTGTTTCGGGCCTGGCGGTGGCAATTGTAAAAGGCCCGTATTTTAAATAATAAAATTTATCAACTTTTTCAGTGTCTGAGGTTTCTAAATCCGATAGGGAAGTCTGGTGTTTTGGGCACCAATTGATTATTTTTTTGCCTTTGTAAATCAAGCCGTCTTTTTTTAACTTTTCAAAAGTAGCGTAAACGGTTTTTACAATGTCCTCATCTAATGTAAATTTTTCGCGCGACCAGTCGCACGAAGAACCCATTTTTTTAACCTGGTTTTTTATATTTGTTTTGTTTTCTTCAGTAAAATCCCAAATTTCTTTATATAATTCTTCGGGCGTCATTTTAAACCTGCTTCTGCCTTCTTTTTCAAGTTTTTTTTCGTAAACAACCTGAGTTTCAAATCCCGCATGGTCTAGCCCCGGAAGCCACAAAGCCCTAAACCCGCGCATTCTTTTGTAACGGGTCATAATGTCCTCAATTGTCATAACTAAAGCATGCCCTGCGTGCAAATTTCCGTTGGCATTTGTGGGTGGCATTATTATGGTAAAAGGCTTTTTGCGTTTGCCCGGCAGATTATCCGGATTAAAAAAACCCGACTCCTCCCAGAGTTTATAAATTTTATCTTCGGTTTGTTTTGGGTCGTATTGAGGTGAAAGTTCCATAGATTTTATTTGCTAATTTTAGCACCTATTCATCAATTCGTAAATTCCCGTCGGCGGAGATTCGGGCTATGTCGGATTTAGCCCTTTTTTTATTGCGATTAAAATATCCGGCAATGGCAATCATCAGGCCGTTGTCGGTGGAGAGTTCTGGTTTTGGGAATATTACGGGAACGTGGGAGATTTTGGAAAGCTGGGTTCGCAGTTCGGTGTTTGCTGAAACCCCTCCTCCTAAAATTAAAGTTTTTGCTTTAAAATCTTTTACAGCTTTTATTGTTTTTTTTATCAAAACATCTACAATAGCCTGCTGTATTTCCTTCGCCATCTCTATTTTATATTTTGCGCTTTTATTTTTAACTTTTTTGTCTGCATACAAAACAGCGGTTTTTAAGCCGGAAAAAGAAAAGTCGTAATCTTTTGTGTTTATCATCGGTCTCGGTAGTTGGATAGACGTCGGGCGTCTATCTATCTTGTCATTCCCGCGAAAGCGGGAATCCAGGGTTTTGTGCACGGACTCTGGATTCCGGGTCAAGCCCGGAATGACACGAGAAGCGAGTTTTTCGATAATTGGGCCGCCGGGGTAGCCAAGGCCTAAAATTTTGGCGCATTTGTCAAAGCATTCTCCGGCTGCGTCGTCTCTTGTTTCGCCAAGTATTTGATAGCTCCCGATTTTTTTTACTAAAATAATTTGAGTATGTCCGCCCGAAACAACAAGCATAATTGCCGGAAACAAAATTTGACCCTTATCAGATTTTACGCTATCGCGTGATTTATGACGAGGGTTATATGCTGACTGTTTATTTAAAAGATTTACTAAAATGTGTCCCTCTATATGATTTACCGGAACTAATGGAATGTTCCATTTTTTTGACAAATCTTTTGCAAAATTTACACCCACCCACAAACATGGCTCCAGCCCCGGCCCGTTTGTTATTGCAATTAAATCTATATCTTTTAAAGAAAATTTTGCTTGTTTTAGTGCAGTTTTTAAGGTTGGGGGCAAGTTTTTTTCGTGTTCTCTTTTTGCCATCATAGGATAAACTCCGCCGTATTTTTTGCCAAGCTCAACTTGCGAGGCAATAACATTTGAAAGCACGGTAAAATCAGGAGAATTTTTATTCTCTTTTACATCTATAATCGCAATTCCGGTGTCGTCGCAACTTGTTTCTATAGCCAAAATTTTCATATCAATAATCATACCAGAAATTTGCAAAAATTCAATTTTTAGGTTAATATATTTATATAATGCTCCCATCGTATAGCCTGGTCTAGTACGCAGGATTTTCATTCCTGTAACGCCGGTTCAAATCCGGCTGGGAGCACAGCAATAAATATAATGGATAAGAAAGACTATCTGGATATATCAAAAGCTTCGGATTTAAAAAATCCGAGAGAAAGAATCCTGTACAGATTTTTTGAAATGATTCCCGGAATTTTAAGCTTGGGCACACTTTTAGGTGTCCTTGTTTTGTCTTGGATATTGCCGTCGGCTGTGGCAATTTTTGTTATTTGTTTTTGCTTTTATTACCTTTTCAGGATTTTTTATTTTTCTTTGCACCAAATAATCGGATATTTCAGGACAAAAGCCCATATGAAAAAAGATTGGTTAAAGGAGTTAAAAAAGATAAGGGGTAAGGATTGGAAAGATATTTATCACGCAGTTATTTTGCCAACCTATAAAGAATCAGAAGAGCTTATAAGAGAAAGTTTGGATTCCATAATAAAATCTTCATACCCAAAAGAAAAAATAATTATTGTTTTGGCAATTGAGCAAAGGGCGGGAGAACAATTTGAAAGAACGGCTGAAATACTGGCAAAAGAATATTCAGGCAAATTTTATAAATTTTTAGTCTCTGTGCATCTAAATAATATTAAGGGGGAAATTGGCGGTAAGGGATCTAACGTAGCCAATGCCGGAAAGTTTTTAAAAGAAGTGATAGATAACCTAAAAATTCCATATGAAAATATTTTGGTTTCAACTTTTGACATTGATACAAAAGTTTATGCCCAGTATTTTGCCTGCGTTACTTATTATTATTTAACAGAAGAAAACCCCTTGCAGGCCAGCTATCAGCCGGTTCCCGTTTATAACAACAATATTTGGTCTGCTCCGGCTTTTGCCCGCGTGGTTTCAACTTCAAACACTTTTTGGCAGATGATCCAACAGGAAAGGGCCGAAAAGCTTACCACATATTCTTCGCACTCAATTCCGGCAAAAGTTTTTTTTGAAGTGGGATACCCCGCAAATGTTGTTTCAGACGACTCGCGTATTTTTTGGAAAGCATATTTTTATTACAACGGTAACTATCGTGTTGTGCCCATTTATTATATGGTTTCAATGGACGCAGTTATGGCAAAAAATTTGTGGCGGACCGGCATAAACCAATATAAGCAGCAAAAGCGCTGGGCTTGGGGGTGCGCCGAAATTCCATATATGATGTTTGGATTTTTAAAAAATAAAAATATTTCTTTTTTAACAAAATTTTCGCATTTGTTTACTATTTTAGAGGGATTTTGGTCTTGGGCAACAGCAGCCCTTTTGCTGTTTTTGCTGGGCTGGCTACCGATTTTGCTGGGCGGGAAAAGTTTTAACTTCACGGTTTTATCATTTAACCTGCCAATTTTAACAGGCAGAATTATGACAATTTCAATGGTTGGAATGATTGTTTCGGCAATTTTGAGTACAATGCTTTTGCCTCCTATCCCAAACGATATGAAGTGGCATATAAGATGGTACAAAAAATCCACAGTATTTTTGCAGTGGCTTTTGCTTCCTGTAACCTTAATTTTGTTTGGCTCATTCCCGGCTTTAGACGCCCAAATTCGCCTGATGCTCGGCAAATACCTGGGCTTTTGGGTCACTGAAAAAGTGAGGAAATAAATCTGGGTTAAGTCCGACATAGCCCTTTTACGTCATTCCCGCGAAAGCGGGAATCCAGATTTGACAAGCGTTTTTAGGGGAGTAGAATGAAAATATAATCACAAAAATATGTTTATTACTAAATGCGATATCTGCGAAAAGGAAATAGATCATAGAAATAAGGTTGATGTTAGGTTTGCGTGGACAGAAAAAGCGGATTTGTGTGAATCTTGCGCGACGCCAATTCTAAACTTTTTAAAGAAAAATAAACTTTTTAAAGAAAAAAAAGAAATTAAAAAAGTATAAATTCATGGCGAAAAACGAAAATCCATTGACATTAGGTCAACTTAAAAAATATAATAAAGAAGTTTTGTTTCCTTTTATGAAGGAAAGTTTTGTCACAAAAAAAGAATTTGAAAGTTTTATGGAAATTGCTGCGAAAAAAGAAGATTTAGATGGGCTCGCTGTAAAAGTAAATGGACTTGTCACCAAAGAAGATGTCAAAATTTTGAATAAAAAGTTGGATTCAATAAGTGAAGATTTAAAGAAAAATAATAAATTGGAAACTCGCATTTTGGATATTGAAAATATTCTTGATATGCCCGCAATAAAAAAGTAATTAAAAATAATTAAATAAAAAATTTATGCCAAAAGGAGAAGGAGAATCAAAACAAGAGAATGATTTTGCAAATTTAAGCGATGAAGAGTTGACTCAGAATATTGAAAAAATAGAAAAAGAGATTGAACTCTATATTAGTATGTTGATGCAGGGGGGTGTGCCCAATGATGAGCAAAGAGATGCGCAAAGGGGAGGAGAGAAGGTTGTAAGGGGACGTGAAGAGTTGAAGGCAGAGTATTTAGAAGAGTATAAAAAACGTACCGGAAAGGACTATGTTTTTGTTAAGCCAGAATCTGAAAAATAAATAAAATTAAAAAATCAGCGAGTAAAATCGCTGATTTTTAGTTTGCGTGTTTTTTGTCATTCTGGCGAAAGCCAGAATCCAGAGTGTTTGTGATGTTCCTGGATTGCCACGTCGCCTGCTGGCTCCTCGCAATGACGGGTAGCCCTATTCAAAGTGGATGCGTTTTTCGAAGGCTTTTAATCTCTCTTTGAGTTCGGGATATTCTTTAAGCTCGGGATCTTTTTCTAAAAGTTCCTTGGCGGCTGCGCGGGTTTTTTCTACGAGAAAAATGTTTGATAGTCCCTGCATTGCCATATCGGGTAAACCCCATTGTTGAGTTCCGTACAAAGAGCCAGGCCCGCGGATTTCCAAATCTTTTTGAGCCAGTTCAAATCCATTATTTGACTCAACTAGCGCTTTTAATCTTTTTCTGTTTAACTGGTCAGGCGAAGTAGTGAATAAAAAACAATAAGATTGCATATCGCTTCTGCCAACTCTTCCGCGGAATTGGTGAAGCTGGGATAATCCAAAACGCTCCGCGCCCTCAATCATCATAATTGTGGCGCGTGGAACATCAACGCCAACTTCAACTACGGAAGTGGAAAGCAAAATATCAATTTCTCCATTTTTAAAATCAATCATTATTTTTTCTTTTTCAGCCGGTTTCATTTTTCCGTGAAGCATTGTAATCCTTAAATCGGGAAAAACTTCTTTTGACAATTTTTCATATTCTTCTTTTAATGCTTTTACTTCGTTGACCGCCAGCTGGCTTAAACTTGGCACATTATAATTTTGCGGAACAAATCCCTGCACAGACGCGGAGCCGGTGATTACTCCTTTGGCCGATAATTCCTTCTGCTTTGTTGCTTCAGAATCTATTTTAGGAAAGATTACAAAAACTCCTTTGCCCTCTTTAACTTCTTTTTCTATAAAATTATAAGCATCTCTTCTTTGCTGAGGTTCAACGATAATTGTTTTTATTTTTTTTCTGTTTTTTGGCATCTCGTCTATTAAAGACAAGTCCAAATCACCATAAACAGTAAGCGCCAACGTGCGCGGGATTGGCGTGGCGGTCATTGAAAGCAAGTGGGGGACTAATTTTTTATTCTTAATTAAATGGTCGCGCTGGTCAACCCCAAATCGGTGCTGTTCGTCCAAAACCACCAGGGCCAGATCTTTAAAATTAACATTTTTTTGAATTAGCGAGTGGGTTCCAATTGCGATATTAATTTGTCCGTTTTCCAAGTCGCCGTTAAAACTTTTTTTTGAAATTTCGAATGCCTCGCCCGCGCGAAAAATTCTGGCATCTTTTCCTGTGAGCAAACCAATGCTTATATCAAAATCTTTTAGCAAGGATGAGATTGTTTTAAAATGCTGTTTTGCCAAAATTTCTGTTGGCGCCATAAAAGCAATTTGGTGGCCACACTTCACCGTGTTCAGTGTCGCCATGGTGGCGACAACAGTTTTGCCCGAACCCACATCGCCCTCCAGCAAGCGCGACATTGGAACAGGTTTTTCCAAATCTTTTAAAATGGCATACGCGCATTTTTTCTGTGAATCTGTGAGCTGAAAAGGCAAAGAATCTGTAAATTTTTTCATTAAATCAGCGTCCATTGGGCATTCGTGCGCTTTTTTTTGCATTAATCTTATTTTTTCTTTTAAAACATTAAGCTGTATTAAAAAAAGCTCTTCAAAAGAAAAGCGGGATTTGGCGGCGTCAGCATGTTCAAAAGAATCTGGGAAATGCAATTGCCAGACAGCTTCGTTAATCGGCAAAAATTTGTATTTTTTTATAATTTCTTTTGGCAAAGATTCCTGAATTTGGTCGCAAAATCTGTAAAGCAAAGGTTTTATTACATATCTCAACCAGCGCGAAGTTAGTCCGCGAGTTTCAGAATAAACCGGCACAATTCTGCCCGTGTGAGTAAGTTCGTCATTTTCGCCAATTTGGTTTATTCTTTCATAGCTTGGATTGTTTAAATAAAGCCCCTCTTTAGCAATTGAAACTTTTCCTGCCAAGCAGATAAAGTCGTCTTCTTTTAGGCTTTTTGCCAGATATGGCTGGTTAAACCACACAACTTTTATTTGGGCAGTGTCATCTTGAATTGTTGTCTGAGTTAAGCTCATAAACTTTTTAAAAGTATGAATGTTTTCTATTTCAGTAATTCTGCCCTGCACGCAAACAGTTTCGCCCAATCTTTGACGCGCATTTTTTATAAAAATTATTTCAGAAAAATCATCGTATCTTGCAGGGAAATAAAAAAGCAAATCCTGGATTGTTTTTACCCCGAATTTTTTTAGTTTTTTTGCGTAAGCCGGTCCAACTTTTGGCAATTCTTCAACAGGAGTGTTGAGATTTATCATTTTTTATTGTGCGCCCAAGAGGATTCGAACCTCTATCAAAAGCTCCGCAAGCTTTCATTCTATCCATTGAACTATGGGCGCGTTGTTTTTAACGCGGGTAAGTTACTTTGAAATTTCCCAATGCGTAGGCTGCCACTTGATATTGCGGGAAATAAAAAGTTATGGTTGCCTGCCCTGAGCTTGTCGAAGGGTTTATTAAAAATACGGAATAATTTTCTTCAAACGGGCCAGCTCCGTCTTCAAGCCACGCTCCTCCGTCATCGCCTGTTTTTTCCTTTATTTGTTTTTTTAAATCTTCAATGCAATAATCAGATATTTTTTGCAGATAATCTTTTTGCCCTGTAAATAAATCTGCCAGTTTTATATTTTTTTTATTTTTAACGTCATAATTTATAGGAATAAAATTTGTGGCTCCGTGCGCCCCGCCTTCAAAATTTTCAACATTTAAAATCACACTTGTAACGCTTCCATCCATTTCTCCCGTTGTATAGCTAATATTTAAAGTATATTCGCGCGGATATTTTGCATAAGACTCAGGGTCAACTTTTTTTACAGCCTCGTCATTTTCCAAAGAGTTTGTTTTAAAATCATCAAGCTCTTTTTGCACTAAGTCCTGCGTTAATTTGTTAAATCCATCCGCTTGGGCAATATATGGATAAGTTATATCTATCTTAAACGGTTTTGTATTATCTGCAATTTTTTTATCCTTTATTTCAACGCTGTTTAATGTCTCTTGGATATTATCAACACTTTTTGCTGATTTATTTAAAACAGAATTTCTGTATAAATAAAAAGACAATCCGCCTCCAACCAAAACAACAACAATAATAATTAAAACAGCAACTTTTTTATAATCCATGGCGGAGGAGGTGGGGGTCGAACCCACAGGCCTCGTGAGAGGCAAAGATTAGCAATCTTTTGGAATACCATTATCCGACTCCTCCAAATCTGACCTAATTTTATCCTTAAAAACAGATTTAGTCAAATTGCTTTTTAGCCGAATCTGTGTTAGAATTAACATTATGGAAGAGATAAAATATCCTGTTAGAATTAATAAATATTTGGCTCAAAAAAAGGTTTGCGCCCGCAGGGAAGCAGACGAGCTTATAATACAGGGAAAAGTGAAAATTAACGGCAAAAAGGCTGTTTTGGGGGCAAAAGTGAATGAAAATGACAAAGTTACGGTTGAAAAAATAAACAAAAAGCTTGTTTATATTGCTTTTAATAAGCCAAAAGGAATGATTACCCATAACCCGGAAAACGGCGAAAAATCTATTAAAGATATTTTAGATTTTAATAAAGAAATTTTCCCGTTGGGAAGACTGGACAAAGATTCTTCGGGTTTGATTATTTTGACAAATGACGGCAGGGTTACGGACCGGCTTTTAAATCCCAAATATGA
>Ga0208958_1000771_pt1 | contig 36671 bp, 37 predicted proteins | sample RifOxyB1_FD_184032 | JGI IMG/M metagenome (GOLD analysis project Ga0208958, IMG submission 184032) | Soil microbial communities from Rifle, Colorado - Rifle Oxygen_injection B1 (SPAdes) | ecosystem: Environmental > Terrestrial > Deep subsurface > Rock core/Sediment | place: Rifle, Colorado...
TTTAAAAAGTCTATTAAAAATTAAAGATAGGGAAATTAATATACTTAAAAACCGACTCGAAAGTCAACTTAGAAATATATCCAATTTAAATAATCTAGTGGCTGCGAGGCAGGATATAAATAAGACGCTTAATAATAAAATTAATAATATGTTTGATTCAAGAAGTCAATTATGGAGTAAAGAATATAAAATTAACCTACTTAAAAATCAACTTGAAAATCAACTTAAAAATGTATCCAATTTTCATAATCTATTGAAGTCGAAGCAAGATACAAACAATATACTGATGAATGATAACGCAGCTAAAATTGGATATATTTCTGATTTAAAAAGTCGATTAACGATTAATGATTATGAAATTAATATACTTAAAAATCGGCTTGAAAATCAATTTATAAATATGTCTACTTTTCATGATCTATTAAAGAATAAGCAGTATACAAATGATATACTTAATGATGATATTGCAGATAAAATTAAAAAGATAGATCATCTAAAACATCAATTAGAGATAAAAGAAGCTGATATTGACAAACTTAAAAAACAACTTGACACTCAATCTACTATGTTAAACGCAAATAATAAACTTACTGATAATATTAACAAAGTAGATAATATACAACGCCAAGTAAAGATCGTAAACGGTGAAGTTAACACGCTTAAAAAGCAACTTGATACTCAACTTACAAATACATCTAATTTAAAAAATCTACTAGACGAAACACAAAATGCTTATAAACTGGTATCTGATGCCTATTATAACAACACTATGAAGCAAGTACATAGAGGATTAGACGAATGGAAAAAACGACTCAAAAATAAAATGTTGACACCGAAAAGTACAAAATGGAAACGTAATAAAAAATTAGTTTCGAACAATTCATTTTTTTTATGATTATATTAAGAATATAAAAACGAATTAGTTCTTAAGAAACTAACAGAATAATGGTTTCGGCATCAACATTTTATAAATATATTGGAGTAAATGGTTATAAAAAATTGTTAGAGAAAAAAATAGTTCCATCAGATGATAAATATATAGTTAAAAATATAGGTTTGGCTAATCAATATAAATTAAATTATACTGGTAATAGCACCGCATATGGAAAATTTATTGAGACTAAAATTATAGCTGCATTGCAGGGAAAAGATAATACAATTCAGACTTTCTTACCTAATATTAACATAGAATTGATTAAAAAGGAATTGGGAAATGAGATAATTTTAACTAATGATAAAAAGAATTTATACGATCTTATTTGTGGAAATACTATAGTTGATATTAAAACATATAAAAAAAAAGTATTCTCAATCGCAGATATAAGATCATTTATGATTCAAACGATCATGTATTATATTCATTTAAATGAAAATATGAAAAACAAAATTAATAATATAGCTATTTATAATCCAATAGCTAATAATATTATTAGCGTATCGATTAAAGAATTTGATGTATTAATACTATCGGATATATATAATAAATCACTGAATATAATAGATTCGTACTTTAATCTTAAAATAGCGAAACCTATGAAGAAAAATCTATTCACATTTCTTGGAATTTATACTAATACTAAAGATATATGCAATTTAAAGCGTCGATTAAAGATTAAAGAAAATGAAAATAAGAAACTTAGAAATGAGCTTAAAAAATTAAAAAAAATCATTCTTTCATAATTTATTTTTTCATAAATTTGATCATATATTCGAACAATTCGTTATTATTTCCTCTAGATATAATATCTAAAGCTTTCATATACGATTTCGAATTATATAATCCATTTTGCATAATTGTTTTAATAATATCAATATTAGCTGCTCCTTCACAAGCAGATATTAATAATGTATCTACGAGACTACCACTCACAAATACATCATCACTAATATCCACTTTTTTATCTCTCGTAATATTTTCCACTTCTGTACTATTTCTACGAAACTCATCGATTTTGTTGGTAGTAGATCTAGTCATATTTCTTCTTTTAAATCCCAGAATACTCATCATATCATTTCTACAGTTTGTTATATCATTAGTCTTATTAATTGTATCTACAATAGATCTAGTCATATCCTTTATATTTATTCCTTTATTCACTCCATCACATTTTTCAAATCTAGGAATATTTTTTACTTCGTTTTCATAATCTACTATATCCTTAGTTTTATTAATTGTATGTACAACAGATTTAGTCACATCATCTTTTTTTGCATCATCAATAATAATCTCCTCTTCTTTAAAAGGATCTTTATATTCTTCTGGAGAATATGAACTTCCCGTCAAAACTATACTTACTTCTTTGGCAATTTCTTTTATATTCGGAACCATATATTCACAACCTTTATTCGTACAACGAATACTCGTTCTGATTAAAGCTTTATGTACCTCATCAACTGTTTTTTGATATGACATAATTTCTTTTTTATCAAGAATTATATTTTCTCGATTTTCCTTTACACAGTCTGGTTCTCCATTAATAAAAATTTCGTATACTTGGTTAACAATTTTTTCAAATAACATTATGTATACACCGTCTATACTTTTAAATATATATAAAAATATCGTTTCGCCACCGTCTATTAAAAAAAATCTAATTATGTGTAACAAAAGACATATTCTTATATTCTATATTATTCGCGTCCAGTTCTTTTTCCATCATATCTACTAATTCCAAAACCTCTTTATCTTTAGTTAAATCTACTAAGATAACTATCCACGTTATAATTAATAATGGTGCAAATCCCACTGTCACGATCGTTAATATACTTAAAGTACAAAGTATAATAATAGATAATAAATAATGTTTTATTGCAACTTTTATTAAATTCGAATATACACTCATTATATAAATAGAAAAATAATTAATTATTTTTTTATTTCTTTATTACTGGGGTGCTTCCTTCGGTTTGCATAAAATGTCATTAATATTACTTTATATAATATAAATTTATTCTCTTCTTTATTCAATAATACACTTATAATTGTATATATAAATAATATCGGAGATAATACTATAAACATGAATATTAAAAATAATAAGGATACTAGCAAAAATATCACGTATGGAATAAATAATAGTACATTTATCAATTTATTACTAGTCTTATACTTCAAATAAGTTGGTAACATTACCATTTCCTGAAAATATCCAATTATATGTAACGACATATTATATATAATCTAATTGAATAAAAAAAATAACTGTTATATATTATCTACATATTTTTTAATTTCTGGATCTTTTAAATATAAATATTTGCATATTTTATATAGAAAGATATTATACCTCTTATTTCCCTTATTTTTACCTAATTTCTTATAATTTAAAAGAATCTTTTCAACAACTTCGCTTTCATATTCCAATCCATTTATATATCTCAAAATATTTATAGCTTTCGGAAAAGTAACTGAACTGAAATCAATAAAATGTTTCATATATGGCATCTCGTTTATTATCATTTTAACCATATCTTTATAAACATCTTTTAAGAAATGATCATTATAATTCTTGATCAATTTAGATAATATAATATAATCATTTTTTAACATATTACTCGATGATAACAATAATTTTACCACCGTATCATAGTTTATATATTCTTTTGATAATTCTATATATGACCATCTCCAATATGGTATTTTTTCTAAAGATATTTGATAATCTATTGTGAGTTTACCACTTAAATAAGACGTAACTTTCATTTCTATGTATTGATATTCCTCTGGCGAATCTATTTCATTCGGTAAACGCTTCATATTAACAGCAAATCGCAAAATATTATAATATGTATTGTCTCTATTGATATACTTTTGTATTGCAGATTTCATTAATTCCTCTGTATTTAATATTTTTAATAGTGTAAATCTACTAATATACATTTTATCATCCGAATATGGACGAGCCTCATAAGATATATCATTACCATTATCATCGGCAATAACTATGTTATAATTATTTATATATGCTCTACGGAATAGTATTAAATTGTATACTACTAACACCATATTATGAAAATCTTTATTAATTATCTTATTAAATTCTAATAAGTCGTCAAAATTCATACATTTAATAAAAAATTGTTAATAATATTCGAAATTATTTTTCCTGTTCATATTGTTCGATAATTTTATTCTTCATATCATTACAATAATCATCTATTAATTGAAGAGCTTCATCTCGCATTATTTCATTTTCCCCCATATTTTCTTTACGATTGAATAAATATATCACGCATATTATAATTGCGATAATAATCAATATTCCTATAATTTTAAACATAAAATTGATTATTATTCTGCTATAATATAATATAATCAAATATTAATACATAATAATAATTTTCATAGTTATACACATGTTTAATAATTTTCACCCATCAATTCTCACTAAACATATATCGAAAGTTGAATTTTCGATATTATCTGAAGAACAAAAACTCAAACTATCTCACACAGAAGTTAATGAATCGTATGGTGTTGAAAATGGTATAACTAAACCACATTCTTTATATGATGGAAGTATGGGGGCGATTACGAGAGGAATTAAATGTTTAACATGTAAATTAGACACTATAAAAGATCCAGGACACTTTGGTATAATAAATTTATCAACAAATATAATCAATGTCATATTTATAAAACATGTTATCGCTGTATTAAGATGTATATGTTTTCAATGCTGTACGTTTTTAATCAATGATGAGGATACTATTAATATTATTAAAGAGTATCCATTAAATCTTCGTATGAGTTATTGTAAACACCATGTAAAAAACAAAAAGTTCGGTATATGTAGTGTATGTAAATTTGATAACACAACAATCGCTTACAAGGTCAATAAAAAGATTAATATAGAATATCGAATTGGTAAAGCTGGATCATATATTAGTTTAGATCCATCTGTTATTAAGTTTAAATTTAGTAAACTTAAAAGAACAGATATAGAATGTATGGGATTTATACCAGGTGTATCTGATCCAGAACGATTCATTATTAAATCGGTATTAGTAACTCCTAATCCTACTAGACACAGTGCCATGAGAAACGAAGGAAATCAGAAGACAGAAAATAATATGACAAAACTATTCTCAATTCTAATAAAAGAGAATAATAAATTATCCAAAAAGCTTCAATATAGTAATATATTTGATCCGAAAACTAAAGGATATTTCGAAGCATTAAATTATGCATATTCATCTATGGTCACCGATAATACTGCTACTGCGGGTGGAGTCGTATCATTACAATCTGGTAAAAAAATAGCAAGTATTAAGGAAACACTTAAAGGTAAAGAAGGTCTTATTAAAGGAAATTTAAGTGGAAAAAGAGTTGACTATTCGGCTCGAACAGTTATATCTAGTGATGCAAATATAGATATAGATCAAGTGGGTATTCCTATATACATTTTATTAAAACAATCAATACCAGAAATAATCAATCGTCATAATATCGAATACATGAAGAAGGTTATTCTTAACGGAAAAACTATTTATCCAGGCGCTAATAAAGTAATTAAACACAAAAATAATATTGAACTCTATTTGGGAGGAACTGTTGATAAATTAGATATGATTTCTAAAGGATTAGAAATCGGTGATATAGTATTCCGACATCCTATTAAAAATGATTATGTTCTATTCAATCGTCAACCCACTTTAAGTAAGGAAAGTATATTGGGATTTAGAGTATTGCCTATTAAGAATAAGCTGTCATTTAGATTAAATAACTGTTCGACAAACCCGTTTAATGCAGATTTCGACGGCGACGAGATGAATGTATACTTTCTTCATAAAGATACATCGGTTGCTGAAATTAAATACATTATGATGGCGAAACATCATATAATTGGATCCAGACAATCTCAAGTAATTATAGGACCGATTCAAGATAATATACTTGGATTATGGTTAATCAGTAAAGCTAGAGGAAAAGTTATTACCAAATCAACATTTCTATATATATTGGGATCGGCAGTATATTTTGATATTAATCATATATCCGAAATAGAAGAAAGAAATGAGGGAAAGTTCTATTACGAAGATTTATATGAATGTATTCTTCCAAATAACTTTTCCTTTAATAATAATTCGTTAAATATTATGAACGGAAGATTATTATCGGGATACATGACAAAAGATAATATTTACAGAATGATTAAGGTTATATTTCATAATTATAATGTCGATGTTACTAAGAATATTATCTCTGCGTTACAAAGAATTTCGGACACTTATCTTATGTTTAGAGGTTATTCTATAGGTATTCAAGATTGTACAGTTGATAAAGAAACAAAAGAAAAAATATCAAATATTATAATTGAAGCACAAAAAAATAACTACGAATTGTTAGATCAATATGATAGAGGAGAAATTAGCACATCTGACGATTATGAGATCAGAGCGATTAATATTATAGGAGACTGTAATAAACAAACCCGAACAGTTATTAACGAATATCTTAGTAAAAATAATAATCCGATGGTATCTATGGTAGAAGCTAAATCAAAAGGTTCGTGGGAAAATATTTATCAATTACTAATTTATGTAGGGCAAAAAATAATAGATGGAACCAGAATACCTAAAACTATGGGAGATAGAACATATGTTAATTATGCTAGAGGAGAGAATACATTAGTTTCGAGAGGATTTATTGTTCAATCTTATGCCGATGGTTTATCACCACAACAATTTTTTGATGAGGGTGTAACCACGAGATCAGATTTAATAGAAAAAGTATTAGGTGTAGCAAAAGCTGGATATGCTAATAAAAGATTAAATAAAGTTATGGAACCATTTGTAGTAGAATACGATCATACAATAAGAATGAATGGCAAAATTATATCTAGTTCTTTTGGTGGATTTGGCTGGGATTTAATTTATTTAAGTGATAATACAGTTACATTAATCAATCACGATTTAGACTCATTATTAAATGAGTATTTATAATTGTTTTTTAAACTGACCTAATATCCAATTAATATTTTCAACTATTTTATTTGTTTGTTCACTAAATTCTTCTGTTAATTTCTTTAAATCTATTATTCTCATTTCATTATTAGTATTTATAGTATTTTTGATATCATCTATATTATTTTTTATAGATTTAATTTTTTCTTCCGTATTAGATTCTAATTTTTTTAATTTCTCATCAATAGAACTAATATTTTCTTCTATATTAGATTGCATCGCCTTTAATTTAACATCCATAGAATTAATCTTTTCCTCCTTAATAACTTCCAACTCTTTTAATTTATCATCTACATCTGCGTTTATATTCTTCATACTTTTAACTATTAGTTCAGACATTTCCATTACTTTACGTTGTATATCTGAATGAGCTTCTGTTAATTTTTTATTGTATGATTGTGTAGAAGTAGATAAATTTCTAAAACTTGAAGTCAAAGTATCTGTTTTTTGTAGTATTTTATTATCTAAACACCTACTAACGACATCATTTGTTAAAACTCTATTAATAATTTCGGGCGTCATGAATTGTTCGATAAAAGAATCTTTTTTATGTAATAATACTTCTTCTTCAAAATATAGATTATGTGGATATCTTTTATCAACTATAGTAGATCTATCTTTAGCTAATATTTCTTTTTGTATTGTGATAAAGTTGAATTTGTGTTTATACGATTTATTAACGTCGATTGGTGTGTCACTCATTTTTATATTTATATATATAAAAAATATTGTATTATTATCTTTATATAATATGTTGAAGTCGGATATAGTATCATATATCAAAATTGAAAAAAATAATGAATTTTATGAAGTTGTCGATTCAATTATTGATGCGTATCAGAAATATTACGACCAAACAGGAGATATGTTTTGTTATCATATAGATATGAATCTAGATTATCAATTGATTCTTTATGCGAACAAATCCGATCTAGTTGTTACTAATTTATTAAACAGTATAGCAGATAACATTCAAACACACAAAAAAATCAAAATATTTGCTAAAAGAGTATCTATAAACGAAATATTTATAAGATTTGATATTATTGGTATATCGATCATAGTTTACAATCTAGTAAATGATTTCGATGTTCTTAAAAAATATCAAATTAATAATAAAAATATCTTGTATATGCACGAAGTATTACATAAGAACATATTTTATGAATCTTATAATGTATTAGATTACTATTTGCCAAAACTTAATGTTATAATGAATGAATTGACCGATAATCGTATTATTTCTAAACTAAAATATAATCCAAATCATAAATTATTAGATAATTTAAAGAGGTTCTATTTTAAACACATAAAAATATTAAAACATATGTATTCTAAAAATATTGTTTATGTTGGTGCTGATATTTTAAAGTGGTTTTATGGATATGGAAATATTAGTGGTAATATTGCTGTTGTTTATACTGGGAACTTTAATAAATTATTGATATCATTAGGTAATAAACAAATGAAAAAAAGCGATTATGAATTTAGAGGAAAACATATTCAAATAGATGATTTAATTATCTATAACGGATATATGTTTTCATATCCTTATCATAAATTCGCTGGATTATATAATATAGGAACCAGCCCTCTTTTACTTAAATATATTATGTTAGATTCTATATTCGATAATAAATATAGTATAAAAATAATTAAGGATATATATTCTAGAATTGATTTTAATAAAGAATTAATTACAGAATTCAGATCGGGATATACAATACCACCATATTATGAGTATAATAAACAAATATTTGGAACTAAACCATGGAATCGAGCACATGTATTATTACCTCTTAAACAATAGATTGGAATTCTAAATAAGTATTCATTATCGACCATTTGTATTCGACAAACGACATATTTATATTATTCTTTGGTATCATATATTCAGAAAATGGTTTATAATGAGTTAATTTAAGTCCATTCTTTTTTAATTGGTTAATTATATAATCAAAGTTTACTAGATACTCTATATGAGGATTTCCAATCGAAATAACATACACAGATATTTTTTGACCATAATTTTGGAATTTTTGATCTTCTGGATACAATCTCCTTATTTTAAAATATAATTTATCACCTTTATATAATTCAATAGATTCTCCATTATTTTCTATCGGAATAACATCTTCCTTTTTATAATCTGATATTATACCTTCTAATTTAATCTCTTCTATTGATCCCATAGTTTTTTTACCAGTTGTAGATAATTTATTGTAGATTGTTCTTCCGTCCATAGTACAAAATCTAAATGTACCTCCCAACATTAAGAAGTATTTAACTAACTTGATCAAATGAGTAATTGATTCTTCACTTTCTAAGAAATAATGTATTGCAAAATTACATATTACGTGTTCGATCGTACCTTTTAAATTGCTCAATTTCTTCATCATACCATCTATAAATTCAGATTTACTTAAATCAGCTTGAATATATGTTACTTTCGGACATTTCTTTTTGTATTTTGTTTGATATAAATTATACTTTTTTTTACCCAATATTATACTATCTGGATCTACCTCTACAGCATATACATTTTCTATACCATTTTGTATCCAATTATCCAAATCGTTTAATTTTCCGGCCCCCAATTCCATTATTATTTTAGCTTTCGGATAATTAATACGTTTTATAATTCTATGAGTTGTTTGTAAAGATTTTATTAATCCTCTTTTAACATTCTTATTTCTGTATTCCATCTTTATATTTAACTTAAAATAAAATCGAAATTATTTTATTATCAGTATATAATAATGTCATATATATTACATTGTAGAAAGTGTGGGGCAACTTTATCTAATAAATGGATAAAATTTCATGAACAAAAAAATGAAATAGATAATACGAAACTACTTAAAGAATTAAACATTACAAGAAATTGCTGTAAAACAGATATAATTACCAGTATGGCTGATGAAAAGTATTACGAATATATTAATTATAAAAAAAGTCTATAGATTATGTATTCTAATTAATTGTTTATGTATTTTATATATTATATTTTTACTCGTTCTATTCATTTCCGTAAACTCTAATTCGGATAAAGTAACCCATTTTCTACACACAATTTCATCTTTAGATTCATTAACAGAATTATTATTATCGGCCGAAGATATTATATCATTTTTATACTTATATATGAAATATAGTGTTCTACATGTATTTTTATTATAAGTAATGTTTTCATACATAGGACTAATATACGAATTGATTAGATCGTCTTTACATATTTTTGTTTCTTCATACAATTCTCTAAATGCGCAATCAATTGATGTTTCATTATATTCTATATGACCTTTTGGTATTTCCCAATTAACTCCTTGTTTAATCTTAAGCATAGAATTTGTTTTTTTCTTGATATAATTATTATACTTGGCCGATATTTTATGCATTATTTTAATGTATTTATTTGGTATGTTTTTATTTATTTTAAAAAATGTACAATAAATCTCCTCCATATCATAATTATTTAGTATAAATTCTTCTACGGTTGTTAATTTATTAAAGATTATATGATTATCTATACTATTATATTTACCTGTAATTATCTTCATAAATTCATGAGTAAATAACTTTCTCACAATCATATATTCATAATCATCGAGTATATGATTGTATCTATATACCAAAATTCCCGCTTTGTTATTTTTTTTCATAGATATATAATTATTAGTAATCGATTATTGTTTATATATATTTTAAAATGAGTAATAATATAACGAGGAAGACAAAATTAAACGCAATAATAAATAATAATTGATTATGATTTATATATACTATAAAAATGAGTAATCTAGATTCTAACGACCACAGATATCACAGACTTGTAAAAGATGAATTTAAATATCAAAATAAAATATCGAAAATACTTAAACAGTTAAAATCATATCTTAAATTACATCCTTCGGAAGACAGATTATTTACTCTTACCGAATATATTGGAAATGATAAATATATAATTGATTTAATCAATAAAATAGATGAATTCCGTCAAACATTAGCCAATATTGTAGCAGCACGTATTCTGAATGAAAGAGAACATGATATGTTAGTTCGTAAGTATAAGAGCGATCATGGTTTATATTAATTTTATTTCGTTTTTTAGTACGTAAGAAATAATAATTGTTTATATGTGTTTTAAAATGAAATACGCGAACAGTTATCTTTATATCATAAATTGAATTCTATCAATACGTAGTTTATATCATAAATTCTATAAAACGTTAACAGATATTGAGATAGCAGTTAATACAAATGAACGAGAATTTGATATATTAATCCGTATTTATTTAAAATCAACACATATTAGAGAAGGTGATTTATTATTACAAATATTTTTTTCTAAGGTAATAATAATCGATTATTCTGCATATATATTTTAAAATGAGTAACAATCTAATAAACGAAATGAATTCTAATAAAAACACATTAAATATGATCGTATCAGATATAGTTGTGTGTAGAAACAAAAAAGATAGAATACTTAAAAAATTAATAATATACATCAAAAATCATCCTTTAGAAGAGACCTTAATTGATAATGATCACTATAATGGAAACAATCCATGTATATTATCACTGATAGATCAATTAGACGATATAATTATCATATTAAACGATCTCAAAGAAATATATAGAGAGAATAGAAGAAATAGTGATAAATTAATTCACATTTATAATACCAATTAATTTTTTTTCATATTAATATAAGGGAAAATGTTCAAACTACAAAAGCATCAACTGTTTATTAGGAAATTGATGGCGACTAATTTATCTAATATTGACTCATTATTCTTATTTTATTCGACTGGAGCGGGAAAAACATGTACAGCTGTATTAACGTCTGAGTATTATATCAATCATATAAGTTCTATACCCAATTATAAAGGAAAAGTATATATTATAAGTGGTAAATCTGCAAAAGAAGAATTTATCAATACTATATTGGGGGAATGTGGGAATATTGCTAATGATATGGCACCAAACGAAGAAAATAAATATATATCGAATATAGAATTAGCTAAATTAGAAGCCACACAATTTAATATGGATGCGATCGAATATAAAAAGTTTAGAAAAAATACGTTTGTGAATAAACTGTCTCAAGCAGGATATAAGTTTTTTACATTTCAAGCATTCGGAAGGCCATCTATTTATAACAAAATTAAGAATTTCAATAACTCGCTTATTATAATCGATGAAGCACACAATCTATTACATAAAAATAAATGGTTTCAATCATTTAATGAAATCAAGGAAAAAAGTCAAAGATATAAAATATTACTGTTATCTGCTACTCCTATGGTTAACAGTCCATTAGATATAGTCAATTTTATTAATATAATGTATAAAAATAAAGATCAAATAACAGAAAAAGATGTTTTTCTTAGCAATATAGAAAATAATATTTATGGCAATGTTAATACAAAGATTATAGTAGACAAACTCAAAGGAAAAGTATCATATTTAAATCTAACTGGATCAGCCAGATATCCAAAAAGAATAGATGTAGGTACAGGATTAAAAGGATTGTTAAAATATACCAAAATAATAAGAGTTCCGATGGAAAAATTTCAATATGATTACTATATAGATAATTGGGAAGGATATACATCTTCTGCCGTTAAATCCATAGCTAATTTTGTATTTCCAGGAGGATTTACTTCTTTAAATGATTTAGAATACAGATATAATAGTTTTGAATTGAGAAAAATGGGAATCTATATAGTTAATACTAAATATGGAAAGAATGCTACTGGTAATTTTCTTCATATCGACGAAATAAGTAAATATTCTTGTAAATACAAAAGACTATTAGACGATTTAATTTCTAATAGTGGTGGTCATTCTTTAATATTTTCGAGAAGAGTTAAAGATATAGGCACGAATCTAATTGTAGAAATGTTGAAAGTAAATGGTTTTGTAGAATATAACGATTTAAATTATGGTAAAAATGTTCGATCATACAAGACTCATGAATTAGCGGGCAATAATACAGAACCTTGTAGATTTGCGATCTTTCATAACAATCTGTCCGTTATCGAGAGAGACAATATTATTAAAATATTTAAATCAAAAGCTAATATAGACGGAAAACTTATTAAAATATTTATAGGATCGGAATTAATAAAGGAAAGTCTAGATTTAAAACGTATACGATATGTTTATATAATGGAATATCAAGATAATTTCTCTCGTTTAGAACAAATAATAGGCCGAGCTATTAGATTTGATTCTCATATCGATGTGGATCCGAAAACGTATGTTTATAAATATGTTTGTTCACTGCCAGAGTATATTTCGATATCTGATTATAATAAATATTTAGAAATAGTTAAAAACGGTATATTAAATAACACTCGAGATTATATTAATAACGAGAATAAAAAGAATATTCCGTGGACATTTGAAGAATTAGAATACTATAAAGATGAATTATTACACATCAACATCAAAAAAATAGAACGTATTATTAAAACGATTGCGATTGATTGTCATAATAACAAAGATAATCGCGATCCCGAATACGATTACAAACGAGAATGTGATTATATGAAATGTAACTACACTTGTTTATACGATGATTATAATTTTGATAATATATACGATATTAATAATAAATTGCTATACGATATATTTTACCGAGATATTGAAGTATCAAATATAGTTGCTTATATTAAAGATATCTTCTATGATAATATAATAGTTAACAGAACATTATTAGTAGATATGCTTGTGAGTGAATATGGATTCCGAAAATACTTCATATCGGTTGCTTTACAAACAATGATAGACAAATATAAGAATATTGAATACAATATTATTAATAAATATGGTATATCTGGCTATATTCAGTACAATAATAATCATTATTTATTTCATCCCAAACATATTCCAGAAGCTGATCTATTAAATATTAATATGAGAGGTCCTGGTGCACTTTATCACACAGATATTAATATTGATATGACTAAACATATTAATAGAATAATGAAAGCAGAGGAAACGACAACACCGATAGTCGAATCTTTATCATTGATAATGACATCTATTAAAAAATATACAGAAGAAGATTTAAATTTATTCTTGCTGGATTTACCTATGAATAATAAAACTTTCCTCATAGAATCGGCGATTAAAAAATACAATTCTGGTACTAGTATTCCATATTATCTATTTAATATATTGCGTTACTATAAATATTATTTAATAGATGGTAACATTATAGAAGGAGATTCATATTTAATGAATAATAATTTTGATGCGGTAGATGAGGGATCATATTTTTATAAATATATGTTAACTGGTTCTGTTAAACCGAATAAAGATAAGAATATTGTTGGTCATATAGTAGGAATTTATCCTAAAGTATTGGGTATTAATAATGAATTTGTGTCATATAAATTTAAGAATATTATTATCGATAGATCTATCAACGATTTTATTATTGGTATTTCGGAAAAAGAATACAGTGGTAATTTGATAATGAAACTTAAATACACGGATAACGTATTCGATACAGATAAAAGAAAATTATTAAAGGGATTTAAATGCAATCAAATTAATAGTAAAAAAAATATAAAAGATATCTACCACAAATTATTACCAGATAAAGAAATACCTAATATTAAGATCAATAGATTCTGTGAACTCATCGAATCTATATTAAGACGTAAACAATTTACAGATAAGATTTTTATGTGGTTTTACGACTATAATATTAATCATTAAATCATAATAGTTTTAACTATACTTTCTGCATCTTTAGATATTTTTTTCTTCTTACTACTAATTCTTTTATTGGGAATAATTTTGGATTTTACTGATTTTCTTGATTTTACTAGTTTTCTTGGCTTTTTTGATTTGATTGGTTTTTTTGTGGCTCCTCTCTTCACTTCTTCTTCTTCTTCTTCTTCTTCTTCTTCTCCTCCCTCTTCTTCTTCTCCCTCTTCTTCGTCATAAAATTCTTCTATTTTAACAATAGGTTCTTCTTCTTTTTTGCATTTACATGTTTGACATATTCTGTGATGTTTATTTTTGTGTTCTTTTTTACTACCTCTTTTGTATTTTTTCTTGTTTCTCGATCCACCTGCTTTATCTTCTGAAGAAGCTGAAATTAGATCTCCTTTAGCGATATAAAGTGTGGTTGTATCTAATGCTTGTACTACATCGACAGCAACTCCATTTAATAAAATATCAGAATCCTTAAGAGTAACAACATAATGTGAATCTTTAGCTAATGTAAAGATCTTAGCTGATTTTTCTCCCAATTCTCTCAATCTATCGACAGTAAAATTAACTCTTAAAACATGTTTCTGTACAGCTACTATTTTCTCCTCATCAGTCGCTAAATTGGTGATTGCACTTAATGATTTGGGCACAATTAATGATCTTTTCACAGCTGCTTTGGTTAAACATAAAGTAATGATAAGTTCGATGAACTTTTTATATTTAGTAGTATAAGCATAATCAAATGCTGAACAAAATTTATTTTTCTCCATATATTATTGACGTATAAAATATTAATTTAATAAAAATAAAATCGAATATTATATATATCATTTTTTAATCAAACCAATATGTCAAACTCTCAACAATCATACCAAGATCCAAAAAATTTTTATAACGGAGATAATCCAGAAACAGCAATATTTAAAAAAGAAATGAGATTCGTGTTCAAATTTAGCAAAACATCTACATGTACTTATATTAATGTAGTGAAACCTTATAACGGTCTATATTTAAAAGAAGAAGATGTACCATTATTATATACAATTGGACAAGACTATAAAGTAGGATCAACTGTTCAATCTAAAAAAGTCTCCATTACATATAAAGCTCCTTCTATATGGACATGGAATATTAGATTAATTAAAGATTTTGAAGATCAGTTATTAGAATACGTATATTCTATTGTAGATAACTCTAAAAAAGATGATATGTATAAAATTAATCAAATCACAAATGTTCCCGTATATAAACAAAGATTATTAACCTCCATGGTTCCTCATTTAAGAGATAAAAAAGATATAGGAATTGGTAAAACTAAAAATTTATCGGGCCAAGAATCTATTATACTTCCTCAAATTGCAAATATTAAATTAGCAACTGTTAAAGTTAAAGGAATTGATGGCAAACTCACCGATAAACCTGATCCACTCATTCTATCTATTAAACATGGAGAACCATTTGGTATTTCTAGACCTGGATGTCAATTCATTAATTATAAAATATTTACTAAAATCAAAGAAGACCCAAAAAATAAAGATTTAATTAAAGAATTCATTAAAATTACATCTGGTGAATGGACACACAGTTCTATTAATAAAAATATTCCAGCCAAGACTACACTTAAAATGATTCATTATGTAATTAAGGGAGGAATGATATTCGCAGATACCAAAGTATCTATACAATCAGAAGCAAAATATATTGCTTATAATGATGAAAGAATTGGTGATCAAGAAGATCCGTTCCAAATCTTAGATCTCATTGACGAAAATGAACAAATTCCCAAAATCGAAATCATGAAAGAAGAATTACCACAACTCAAACCATCAGTATTAACACCTCTCGATCAATTTTATCAAATGGAAAAAAAACAATAATTTTTTTACTTCGCCTGTTCATTATCGTCTATTTTATCATTACTATAAATATTACTATTACTATTATTATTGTAAAAATTATAATTATCTTGTGTATTATTATTATTATTATTATTATTATTATTATTATCATCGTCTAAGAATGTATAAGGCAGATTATTATTGTCGCTATACTTATCATCATTTCCATTTTTAGGTCGAAACACATTAAAATAGTCCATAATATATATAAAATCAATAATTAAAAATCGATAATTATTTTAATTTATCTATCATTTCGGCGATGAACTTTGTAACATCAGTTGTCATTTCTATTGGATGTTCCAACTTGTCATTTCTATTAAATGATTCAAATATATGTTTTTTATAAGTTGTATGCTCGATATTATCCTTGAGAAATTTAAAATTCCATAACATTATTTCTGTATCAACACCCAAATCACTTTTTCGCATTGCTTTTTTATGTTGACTCTTTCCAATCAAATAAATCGTAATAAGTCCAATTATAGTCACGATCCATACAAATGAAGTAAATAATATGATTGATATAACTACTATTATAATTTTGGTTGTTATAGATGTATTTTTAATATACAAATATACCTTTAGAAAAGTATCTTTTAGAGCCATATATTATATTGATATAAAAAAATATCAACATAATATTACGAGCTCATTTTATCCATATAATATATCATCGGATCAATTAGAGTTTTGAAAATATTATTATATTGATTTCTAACAGTTTTTTTAGCAATTATTTTACTTTGTTTATCTTTTACACTATCGATAAATAAACTCAGTCCTTTCAAAGAACTCAACAATTGAGCACCTTTAGTAGGTATTGTAAGACTAAATTGTTTATTAATGTAATATGATAACATATTGATTCCTCTTCCATGTGTTAATTTAATACATTTATCAACATATTTAAGCATATTCTCCATGTTCAGTTCAATATTAAATAGAACGAAATATTGATGGATCGTGTATATAAATCCTGTACAATCATTACAATAATCTAATCCAGCGATCTGATCGACTATTCCTGGATAGTATTTATCTAACCATGTTTTATGTAACTGTAATCTTGTCACAGTATTAAAGTAAAACATCTTGTCTTGATATGCATAACTATCTATTTCAATTGATTTTCCTATATCGTTGAACTTAGATATAAGTGCTGTTTCTGTAGAATTATAGGGAGCGAAGTGTTGTAATTGATTAACACCAGGAAGATATTTGAATTTTTCTTGATTGCGCTCATCCCAAGGATATCTACACTTCAATACAGAGTAATCTGGTCTAATAATATTAGTCCATTTTTCTTGATTCTTCATATCGGCTTCAACAGAATCTTCATTAGGAGATAATCTTATATCGGATACAAAGATTAATATATGTTTATTTCTATCTTTCTCATATCTTGTATAATATTCTTTGGCTGATTCATCTGTAAAGAATCCAGTTATCAATTTAATATTGTTTGATTTGTCTTTAGCTAATTTAATTAAATCTGGATCATATTTTGCTGGATCAGTTCCCTCTATTTTCATTTCTGGATACATTTCATGGATCAAAATCATATTTCTTCCACTAGCCATTCCAGGATAAATCATAGTACATCTAGATAGGAATTCTGATTTATTTAATTCTGTTATCTGCTGATCTTTACAAATGTAATTCATTGATTGAATAATTCTTAGTAATAACTTCAGTTGACCGTGAACTGCTTGCGATTTAATAGTTCCTCCCACATATCTTCTCTGTGGGTATTTTTCTGGAAGATATTGTAGAGGTGGATCCTTATTCATAATATTTATTTCCACTTGTTGCTCTCTAAATGTTGATGAATGTAATAATTCATTTTTAGGTATTATATTAGTCTTTTTCTTGTACATATCTGTTTATATTTAATATATACAATATTTAAATCGATAATTATTATCTTATCAGTATTAAAAAATAATAATTAAAGTTCTTGTATTTTTGACTGTATTATACATAAGTCCTTCTTAAAATCTGTGCATCTTCATGAGATCAATAATATATAATGTGTATTTACGTGCATATATATTGATATAATACTATTTCTGAAATGCCGATATTATTGGATTACAAGAGTTATATATTATTGGATTAAATACGATTTTCCCAATATATATGATCTTAATGGTTAAATTACATATTTGTGGACATAATACTATTTCCGAGATACCAAATATTATCGAATTACAAAAATCACATATTAAAGGAAACAATACCTAAATTAACATATATTGAGGGATAATACTATTTCAATTAATCCATATACAATAAAAGTACATATTTCAAAATACGACAAATTTAGTTAAATAAAAGATTAGTAAGTACAACAATATCCAAAATCGATTTTTTATTATAAATTAATTCTATTATATATTCTAATAATGAAACATACAATAGATATGTATGAAGACGCTTTAAAACATCATAAATGTACCTATCTTGTGATTAATAAGTTTAAAAAAACACGTTATCTATCTAATATCGAAGAGATAAGAAACATATCGAATATACGTAAATTATATATTGGTGCCAATAATACCATTTCTATAATACCATATATTAAAGGATTGAAAAAATTATATATTACAGGAAAAAACACAATTTCAGAAATACCAAATCTTCCAAGATTAAAATACTTGTATATTGAAGGAAAAAATACAATTTCTACTATACCACATATTATCGGATTGCGAAAAATAAGTATTTACGGAGCTAATACAATTTCTATTATACCACATATTATTGGATTGCGAAAAATAGATATATGTGGCAATAATACAATTTCTATTATACCTCATATTATTGGATTGCGAAAAATAGATATATGTGGCGATAATACAATATCAGTTATACCGAATATTATCGGATTACAGACAATAGATATTGGTGGTTTCAATACAATTTCTATTATACCACATATTATTGGATTGCGAAAAATAGATATATGTGGCAATAATACAATATCTCTTATACCGAATATTATTGGATTACAAAAAATAGATATTGGTGGTCTCAATACAATTTCTATTATACCACATATTATTGGATTGCGAAAAATAGATATATGTGGCAATAATACGATTTCTCATATACCACATATTATTGGATTACAAAAAATAGATATTGCGGGTGAAAATACGATACCTCATATACCACATATTATAGACTTAAAATACTTATATATTGCGGGAAAGAATATAACTGCTATTATACCAAATATTATCGGATTAAAAGATTTATTTATTTTTGGATTTAATACAATTGCTATTATACCAAAAATTATCGGATTACAATACTTAAGTATTGTAGGATATAATACAATCTCTATTATCCCAAATATTACAGGATTAAAAATTATACATATTGGTGGTTATAATACAATATCAGTTATACCGAATATTATCGGATTACAGACAATAGATATTGGTGGTTATAATACGATTTCGGTTATACCAGATATCAAAGAACTAGTAAATTTATATATTCGGGGAAACAATACTATTACAAAAATACCACATCCAAAAAAATTATCAAATTTATATATTCATGGACTTAAACTTTTTATTGATAATAGTCCTCATCCAGACTAGTTTATTATATCGATTTTATTTTTTTACGATCTCAAAAACAGACATTTATTAGTTGTATGTTTAAATTAATTTCGTTATCATTATTATAATCGATATGTATGATGAAGCTTTAAAGTATCATAATTGCAATCGATACGTCTAAAAAAATCCATTATTTATCTAATATCAAATAAAAGATAATGTCATACATAAATTATATATTGGTGCTAATAATACAATTTCTATACTACCTAATATTATCGGATTGAAAAAATCATATTAGCCTACCATAATTATTTAAAATATCCATAGTTTTAGCTATATGCCCGAATATATTACTCATTATATTATTATTATTTAACTTATTAAATATTTCGTATTCTTCTATATCGATATGATAAATAACGTATTTTTTTTCATTCGAACACCAAACAATACTTAGTTCTATATAAGTTAAGAATGTATATGAGAATTTTAAGATATAAATACCAAACTTATCGTATACTTCGATATTATATATATCATCTTCTGCATCAAATAAATCTTTTATATTAACAGTTTCACTACTAATTAATTTTATCGGGTTTTTAAATATTCTTTTGACAATATTATGTTCATAGATACTAATATAATCATATAATTGTTGATTTATAGAGATTATTTCTATATACTTATTTATATTGGTACAAAAATATTCCGAAATTAGATATACAATTTCAATCGGAAGAACATTCATTTTTTAATATATAATCAATGATAAATCGATTATTATTGTATAATTAAGCATTTCTATTTTGAGGGTCGATATATTTTAGATCTAAACCAAAGAATTTGATTATTTCGGACTCTTTTTTGAAATTAAATAAGTATTCTTCTTTTCCAATTTCTCTTATACCATATTCGTTTAAAGTATATCCCATCGAATTAGCTTTTTTACGCATCATAATATTAAATAATTTTGATCCTGTGAAATATATCAATGCATACGGATACGATTTTTTATCTATTACCATTAAATCGACTTGAATATAACTACTATTTCCATATCCTTTTAATTTCAATTCTTTATAATCGTCGGCAGTAGTATACATAACATTTTCATTCATTTTTCTAGGAGTTTCGATAAATTTGGGAACTTTAATTAAGAATGTTGTTTTCTTATCTCCACCAGTTAATTCGGTGACATATATTTTTTTAAGATATTTCTTAATTATATTTAATATATCTTGCGCATTTCCATCCGATAATACTAGTATATCTATATCTCCCAAATTATCTTGTTTTTCTCTTCTATAACTACCAACGATATCAATAGATTTAATTCCGAGAATACTTTTGAATTTAGTTAAAACTCTTTCTATTTTATCATATATTTTTGTAACTATATCTCGTTTAATATTAGTAGATAATTTTTGCCAATATTTTAGTCCTCTTCTCTGTACATCTGTAAATTTATTCATATTATCTCTTATATATTTTTCAACACTTCTCTTATCATTAGCTATACTATTTAATAAAGAGAATCCGAATCCATATACATTAGATAATTTCTGTATTTTTAATAATTTAATCAAGCCAGGATATTCCAAATACTCTTTATCGGGCATATTTTTTATATATTCTACTTTTCGGTGAAAGGAATCCGACAGTGAAATCTTATTATTAAGATTGTAGATCGCATTTTTATAGTGTTGTATTTTATAAGAATCTCCAATATATTCTAATAAATTTATTATTTTAGCGAATATTATTCTAGATTTAATTCGTGTTCTTAAAGAATACATTATAATAATATACGATTAAAAAAAATTAAATAGATATTCACAAATGATACTGTGCTATATCAATATTTTTTTAATAATATCATCGACTGTTGACGTATTATCCGATTTACACACTTCTGATAATATATGTTTGAATCGATTTTATATGACTTAAAAAAATTAAATAGATGTATTGATCATATTTAATTTATCTGTTTTATAATACTTATATGATGATATATCGATATTTTTTTCACTAATATCGTCGACTGTCGAAGTATTATCCAATCCACATATTTTAACAGTTACTTCTGATAATTTAGGATTTATATTGTACGAATAATACTGTTTTAATAACGATTGTAAATGATCTTTATAAATATGAGCATGTGCAATTACATGAATAAGTTCATATGGAATTGTATTTGTCATCGCACAAATAATATTCAATAATAATGAAGCAGATACTATATTAAAGGGAATACCCAATCCCAAATCACCAGATCTCTGATACATTATACATGATAATGTTTTGTTATCGTTTAATACATACTGATATAAAACGTGACAAGGAGGAAGAACAACTTCTGATAATTGACTCGGATTCCATAAAGAAATTATATTACGTCTCGATGTTTTACCTAATTTAACATCTTTTCTAATTCTATTTATTACATCTGTTAATTGATCAACACCCGATCCTTTATAATCGGTGTCACAATCGATATATTTAGCACCGAAATATCTGAAATTGAATCCATATATAGGACCCGCATCATATTCTTTTCTATATTCTAGCTGTAATTTATCTAATGTCGATCTATTAGTATTCATATTCCAGAATTTTACATTATCTTTATTTAATATAGAGACATCTGTCTCTCCACGAATAAACCACAATAATTCTTTCACTATTCCTTTAAGAAATATATATTTACTAGATAATACTGGTAGTTTATTATCAGATAAATTATAACAAGTTGTAATACCATTTAATCCAATCGTGCGATCTCCTTTAGTATACCCTTTATAATTACATCCCAAAGATGAAATTTGCAATATCATCTTAAAATATAAACTTTCATTAGAAGGTTTTCTTTTATATTGTGATATTATTCCCGCAGAAATAGTATCTCCCATTACAAATTCGAAGTTATTTCTTATATAATTCAAGTCAATAAATTTATCTCCAGGGATATCATCACATAACATTGTTATAATATACTGTTGTATTTTATCCTTTAGTTTATCATATAACCATGAACCACCGATCACAAATACCTTTCTATATGGTTTAATTATCTGATCAATCGTATTAATGTTTTCATTAGTTATAATTATAACTTTTCTAATTTTATCAGTTAATAAAGATTTATGTAAAGTCTTATATGTTTTAGTTCCACATAATAATAATGATCTTTTATGGGCTTTTGTAATTTTGGTAAATAATTTACTATCGCTCGGATGAAACCATGGTATTTTTCCTTCGGCTCCAATAACTCCATTACGAGTACAACAAACTATTCCTATCATTTAACAAAATCTCATTAATATAATCGATTTTTTTAGTAAATTATAAAAAATAATCAGTACTTCCAAATCCTCCCTTACGTATAAGTTGATCGTGATTAATCTCATCAGTTATAGTAATATATTTATTAAATATGATCTGTGCTATTTTATCTCCTTTTTTAAATGAGTGATCTTCTTCGCCACCATTATGCATACCGACAATAATAGAATTCTTGTAATCACTATCTATAATACCTTCAAATACACTTATCTCATTTTTAAAGTATAATCCAGATCTACTTTTAATATGTCCATATGTATCTGATGGAAGATCGGGATAGTATAATTTTGTATCTATATTAATTTTGTGTTTACTTTTTAAGATGAAATCTATAGGTGTGGTTAAATCATATCCAGCAGAATATATTGTTGCTCTCTTCATGGTTGAATTAAATCAATCATAAAATCGATTTTTATTGTATCTTCTATTAGCATGATTGATCAAATAGAATTAATTGAAGATCTTATTCATAAACTTTTAAATGTATCCGAATTAAAAGGTATTATCATACCTATTATAGTACACTATTCGACTCCCGATACATATAAAACAATACCAGTGATATCACTCAAATCAACTAAAATAGAAGATATAATGAATTCGTGTATTAAATATATGCATAAAAATCCAATACCTAAAAACGAAAGAAGATTAGTATTATTTACAACTTATATTAATACACATAGTAATTGTGTAGCAATGTATCCAGGAGATCAGAAGAAAACTCATATATTGTATTACAGATTATTTGAAAAAAATAAAGAGGGAAATTATCGTATGACTGGTACATTATTTAAAACAAACATCAATAAATAAAAGATGATTTTTTTTATTGACAAAGTAATTAACCATGGACGAGCAAACAACATCATTATTGACTATTATAATATCGGCCGTAATAGGTACAATTATACTTTTGATTATATTAGTGCCATTTTGTATTGTAACTTACTGTTTGTGTGTGTGTTGTTGCAAATTATTAGGTACTAATTCTCCGAGAGATAGAATAAGTATACGAATGAATAATATAGCGTAAATATTCATTATTGATATTTTTTTTATCTAACATCAAATAAAAAATGATTTTTTATTAACAAAAGTTAATTTATTATGGACGCTTTCTATGAAGTTGCTGGTATTATAATATTAACTATAATAATTATACCTATGACTGTAATTATTATGTCACCATTTTGTATTATAGCTTACTGTTTGTGTATGTGTTGTTGTGGATTGCGTGTTCCTGTCGAACCAAGAGAACAGATAAATATACAATTTACTCGTTTATCTTAAATATTTACCAACTTGAAGAATTACTCCTTCGGGTTTAATACGATATTTATCGAATTCAGTAAAATTAAATATATCGTCGATTGTTATTAACATTTTTTTATCTAATAGGTTATCCATTCCTCCCATAAAATCCCATCGTATTCCTTTATTCATAATTGGTATTTTTCTATGTATACTATATAATAACTCTGATATTCCTCCAAATTCCATCAATAAATCTCTTAATATAAGAAAGTAATCAGGAAATTTATTATCATAATCATATGGATAATTCGGGTAATCTCTTTTTATCATTTTTTTTCTATCACAAAAATTAGAATCATGATTTATAATGATTATATCTTTATGTTGTATTGCTGAAAGACCGAAATCTCCCACTTTTAATATAAATTTATATTTTTTGTATGGCAGAAATAATGATCCATCACGATAAATATATTCGATATAATCTATTTTATTCATATTCATTCCATTAAAATATAGTTTATCATCAGTATTTTTAATGAATATATTTCCAATGTGTATATCTGTATGAAACATTTTAAATTTCTTTTGTATAACCGAAATTGTGTGTAATATACTTATTAGACAATAATTTATCAATTCTTCATCTATTAAAAGCTTCTTGTATTGAAAAAATCGAGCATACTGAGAAAAATTAGAAACATATCTATCACTATATGTTTTACATGACAAATTTTCATACATTATAATAATATGATCTTTACAATCACTAAATCCACAACATAAAGTTACGTGTGGAGTTATACCCTCTGTAAATAATTTAGATATAAATACTGCTATCATACCTTCACCAAGACCATTCTCATGAAAAAACATGTTTATCATCGCGTCATTAGTTGATAATTTCTTAACTTTTTTAAGATCGAATATATTTGTTTTATCTATTATTGTGCGAGTTTTTTTTAGGCGTTCTTTTTTATTGTAATAAACTAAATTTATTATGAAATATGAAATAGATGCATCATTAATATTTATAGTTTTTGCAGCTAATGAATCGATTGTAATTTTATTTTCGACATTATCTAACTTAATTTCGGCACTCGACGGCACTTTATTAACATTAACTCTTCCAAATGATCCCTTTCCTATATAAACAGAACAGTATTCTGTATTAGATAATAAGTTTGGCAAACTTAATATTTTTTTAGTAATATCTGTTCCCGAATACAATAAATCTATGGTTTTATTAATATCCATTCTCGTTATAATATAGTCTGTAAAAAATATATATTATATAATGAAGAGGAAGAAAAATCAGATTACTAATCTGAAATTATCTTCCTGATCGAACACCCCGTAAAAAAATCAACTTTATTATTCTATAGAATATATAATTCCCTCTCCATTATTATTCGATACTGTAAAAATAGTACCAGTATTACTAACAGATATATATTTTCCATATAATTCATTCTTATTAGATCCACATAAATAATGATTATAATCATTGATATTTTTTTTCAGTCTCCATTTACCATCAATATACATATAAATAGATACGATTCCACTCTTACGATAAGCATATGGCGACGATAATATTAGTTGACCTCTATATGAAACACACATATTATATTTACCAGAATCTTCAATACTAAGCGAATACAATTTCTTGGAATCTTCTAGAGAAATAACAGATAAACACCCACTATATGCTAGTAAAAGTGTATCGCTATACGTAAATAATAAAGATGGTAAATTCGCATTAGATATTTTTTTATAATTAGTCCATTTAGTTCCACTATTCTTATATATCATAACATAATTTTTTAAGCTATATGCCATATAATTATCACTGATAGCTATATTAGAAATATCTTCTACATTAGTTTGAAATACTTGTTTTCCCGTACTAACAAGTATTATATTAATATAATTCGAATCATCATAATAACAAATATACTTATTGGAAATACTTAATAGAATAACATCTGCATTCTTTATTAATACATTAAATAATTGATCCTTTTGAATAACTATTGATGCGCCATAAATAAGTAAATTTCCATCTGATAGATAAGTTGCATCGATCGACGATAATGACTCATATTTATAAACTATTTCCAGTTCTGGATAATTATATATTATTAATTTACACTGCGATAATTCTATACTAAATAAACTGTTTCCATACGGACTAATCATTATTTTAAAAGAATTGTGTATATTTTTCTCTATATTGACATTATGAATAATATATGGAATTAAATTATTCATCGTATATTAATATAATCGATTTATATATATAAATATATAAAATATGAGCTATTTTAAGAAAGATGAATTATTTACTATGTATACTAATGCAAGTCATATGTTGCGAGATAGAGGATATAATGTCACCAATAATTTAAAGACATTTAAGGAGTTTGAAGACGAATTTCTTAGATCTGATAAAACAGTTTATACAATTGACGATGATAATAAGATAATTGTAGTTATAGCTAAAGATAAAATTGCATTCACTAAAAAGAAACATTTTGATAAAATACGTAATTCTATTCCTCATAATATCGATAAAATTATTATAGCGATCAATGTTAATATCAAGGCTAAAATACAACAAAATACAATCAAATATCCCAATATAACCTTTATGAACTCATATCATTTATTTATAAATAAAACTGATCATAGTATAGTATATAAACGAACTTTAATTAAAAAAAATGATGTCACATTTGACACAACTAATCTTGTATCTGAATATGATGACGATGCCATGTCTATTTGGTATGGTGTTGAAGTTGGGGATGTATTTAAAATAGAGAGAGAATATTCCGATAAATTGATCGACACAACAAATTTTATCAAATTAAAAAAAAATCCCATCGAATATATATATAAGGTAGTTCGAAAACATTTTTATAAGAAGACATGAACTTTATCAATAAAACGTTACTTAAATTAAAAAACTTGTATATTAAGAATAGAGTACTGTTTTTTATAGTTATTATCATATGTTTAATTGTACTAGGAATAAATATTGTTGTATTTGTTATTGGTTCTTTCGGTGTATTAACAATATTATTAATTAGACAAACAAAAAGAATCGATACTTTAGTAAAAACATCCGACACTCGACGCGAACAATTAATAACACAATTAAATGCCAGTCGTGAATTACAACAGTCTACTATTTTATTATTGAGAGATAAAAACTATATAACTAACGCAGATACTGATAACTTAAATAAGATAACTGATGAAACGGAGAGATCTGAACAAATACTTAAATTAGTCAAAGATATACCTGAAAAAGTCTTAGAAGAAGTAATAAAAAAACAGGATATTGTAGAGGTGCGAGACTATAAATATATAAAAAATAAAGATAATACATGGACAGCACAAATTAAAGATGTTAATGAATTTAACAAATATAAAAAAGAATTAGAGGAGGAACTCGATAAGCTTGGTTTTAAAATTAAATCCCATTACGCTGGTGGATGGCTTTGGGGATCTCCAACAAGTACTATTGAATCAAAGTAGACACAAGTTTAATCATTTTCTTTTTTTCCTCAATAGTAGCATTTATTCTTTCGATTATACATGGCATTTTATGTTTAATACATAATTTAATTACACCAATTAATTCGTCTTCAGGGATTACTCCAGTGAATAAATTAGCATGTTTATCTGATGTATAATTTACAGAATCGTTTAAATGAACTACTAATCTTTTACTATCAATTACATCTATCAGGCGTTGTAAATTATGATCTATTCTCTTCCTATCATTTCCATTTTTTTTCGGATACCACATTTTACCAATTTTATCATGTACTTCAATATAATTAGATACAAAATCATGACAAGTATCAAAACAATATCCTACTTGTGTATTTAATTCATTATATACGATCCATCTTTCTAAAAATAGTAATTCATCTACAGATTTAAATACGATATTACCAGCGGCGGCACGATTTTCTATAAATATCATTGGGAAGTCTTTCTCCTTAATTATGTTTAATAAATATGTACAAACATTTTTGCATATAGTATTCATCGATTCTTTAGAACTGCCTGCATGAATTATTACACCTTTACCTTTAATCGATTTAAGAAATATTAATTCATCAACTATAGATTTAATATACATTTTGTTTAATGTTCCATCTAAATTCAATTTCGTTATATTAAGAACATATTGTCCGTGAGTATATACATTGGTAATATTAGTTAATATCTGTCGTTCGATAGTATTAAATGAAGATGTCCCAGATATTTTTTTTGGAGATTTACTAAATAATTGAGCAGTATTATATCCTAATTCTTTTGGCTCAGTTAGATTATTTAAAGATATATGGAATCCAAAATTTTTCATACTAATATAATTATGTACTTATATATTATTCGATTTTATATGAATGAATTTGTAATAAAAAATTATATCGATACAGAAGACAGAATATCTAATGATGTATCCGATATATCAACAATATACGAAATTGAATCTAAATTAATTAATAAATATGAACGAATTAAAAAAAGATTATTTAACGATATAAATATTATTCTATTAGGTTCTATAGAAGAAGAAAAATATCACATATTATCCAAAATACAAGATATGTTAAATAAGAAACAAATACCTCAAAATAACTTTTGATTTTTTTATGTTTTATTTTTTTACTAATAATAATATAAGTAAATATGTCTACCACTGGAATTATACAACACGGTAATGTCATCGCGACATCTTTTAGTCTTGGAAATAAAGATCAATATATACCAGTAATAAACAAACAATACGTTGAAACATTAGTAGCTGATGAACTGATCACATTAGAAGATAAATATGTATATTTATTAACTAAATATATCGAGATGACAAATTACGATATCAATTTCTTGGATATTAGTAAGTATGTTTTTAATCCTACATATATTAAAATAGTAACTGGAACAGCTGATTTAGTTAAGGGAAAAATGGGATTTGTTCCATTAAAAGAATTCATAGTAACTGCTGCCACAAGTAATACAACAATCGACAAATATAACGCATCTAATACATTAGTAGCTGAATCTTATTCTATCGGCGACAACGATTCATATGCTCTTGATAACGCATATTTAACAATACCACGATTATATATAACATCTTCTCATGGATCGGCAACATTTTATATAGATATGTGGCTCAAATTAAACAAATATGATACAACTAACGATGTATTGTATCAAGCACAATCAACAGATATATTTTCCTTTAAAATAACGAGCACTGGTTATATCCAATATACAATAAAACACAATGACAATATATATGTATTTACGGCAAATATTCTTAACGTTCCGATTGGAACATTCACACTTATATCTTTCAATTTTAAGGTATCTGGTATTGATTTATATGTTAATGGAACACTATGTACAGGAACTAGTACAGGAGTATATTCATCACTCTATTCTTTAAATCAAAGTTGTAAATTGGGCCCTTTTGATGGATATATTAAGAATTTTACAGTTGCAAATGTATTAAACAATATAGATTATATTCTATCTAAACGAATTGATGAATCAATGTATGCAAACATAGATATACCCAATGCTAAATATCATTATGGAATGAATGAAGCGAGTGGAAATACGTTAATAGATAGTATGAATGCTGTTAATATAACCGATGCTACTATAGAGGCTGCTCGATATGTTAATGGTAAAATAGAAAAATGTATTAATAGAGAATTACTGACAGCTTTATACATAACCGGTCCAACCGTTCCGATCAATTATCAATCATCATTATCAGTCTGGTTAAAAATAGATGGTGATATCGCTACTTCACAATATGTATATCAAACAGATATAAACGAATTAATGATCAATTCATTAGGTAATCTTGTTGCTACTATACACGGTAATGGAATCAATTTATCATTAACAACACTAAACGAATATAATGATGGAGTTTGGCATCATATGGTTGTAGTATTTGATTCATATTTCCCTAAATTATATATTTATGTAGATGGCATACTAACCGATAGTAAATACGATCCAACTAATTGGGTAATCGCTACTACTGAATCATCAACAATGATATTATTTAGAGGAACTGCTACTTATAGTTATAGAGTAGATGAACTATCTGTATTCGATGCAATACTAACATTAGCACAAGTTGCTATTATATGGAACGGTTCTAATGGTCTTACAGATGCGATTAAAGCAATTTCTTTCGAAGCGATATATCCTCTTAAAACAGATACAGAATTATCTTATGTAATTGATACTTCCTATGAACATATGATTATAGTTGATAATATAGATCCTGTATACAATTCTGGTATAGATTTAGAACCTAACAGTCCAATTTTGAATACTGAATTCCCAATTTATAGATTAGGAATAGATCATTTTACAATCTCTGGATGGTTGTACATAAAATCATTTTATGGAGACAGAGTCATATTTTCGCAGATAAATCCTTTAACTGGATACGGATATAAATTAATATTAGCTACTACTGGAAGACCAATTCTCTATATGTATTCATCTAGTACTCATTACAAATATATGTCTTATTCTATTCATTTATCTGTAAACCAATGGTATCATTTTGCTATATCTTTTAAAGGTTGGAATATGTATATTAATGGAAATTTATTAGCAGTATCTAAAATATTAGATACGGGATTTGTTGCGCAAACTAAAACAGAAGGAGTAAAAGTAGCCTTACAATTTGGATCTATATATGCTAAATTAGATGATGTAAAAGCAATTCAGTTATCTTCAACATTAGCAGATATCGATAGTGATTATACTCATGGAAGAGTATTATTAAGAACTAATGAGATACAATATAATAGAAGATTTCATGCTGGAAATGATTACGAAGATAATTCTGTATTAGAATCAGGAGCTATCATTATCGATACTAATTTAGTCCTTCCAGTAGGGGGGCGATTAATTAGCAATGATCTATTTCGATACGATTATAATAGTGTGTTTGCCTTTTCTGGCTGGGTTAAATTAGATAGTGTATCAAGTGTAGCTCATATGCCATCTATAATAGGAACTACTACTGGATCGATAGCATATCAATTATCATTAGTAGCATCGGTTACACAAATAGTATTTACTTTTAATTTAGATGGAAATCCATTTGTAGGAACCGCAAATACAACTGTTTTATCAGATTTAGGATGGCATCATATCGTCGTTGAAAGCGATCACACTCATTATAAGTATACTGAAGAAGCATACAGTGCTATAGTTAGAACTCATGTAGATAAAATCTTAATACCATCACCAGTTGTTACTGATTATAATTACACTATTTTAAGACCAGATACATTTACAGGAACTTATTTACAATATAAAGCTACTACAGATGGATGTTTAATGAAAGATCTAAGAATTTATTATCAACACTGTCAATTCCCAACTTTATGGTTTTCTGATGATGATATAAATGCTCTTTATAATGGAGATACAGTTCTAACAACACAAATAGATGATGATTATACTCCTGTATTATATTCTACTGTTATTGTTCCTAATATTCTTACTGGAAATATTGCCGATGTAGGAGAATATGCTTTAACGGTAACTAAAGTGGGCAATCCAGTAATCAATTATAACGGACCAATTGATATAGGAATAACATTATCTTCGGGAAATTATTTTAAATTACAAGATATTAAATATCAATTATATTATCCAGATGTGTTTACTTTTCAAGGATGGGTCCATTTAACATCAATAAGCGATAGTGTTTATATACCTAAAATTACAGGAACAACTAAAAATACTACTTATCCAGAATACGAATTATCTTTAAATGTATCAGATACTAAATTAATGTTTAAATTTAATTATAACGGAGAACGTTTTGAAGCATATTCTACATTTTCGACTGGTACATTTGTTAATAAATGGACTTTCTTCTCAGTAACTTATAATGGATTTACTTCTGATATCCCTGTAGAATATGCTATGAATAATCATAATTATGAATTTACTGTTATTAACGACACTTTAAGATCGTCTACTCAGTTAGCATTTAGATACGGCCCTTATTTCCATTACGAAGGAATTGGTAATGTGAGTAATTTAGCTTATTGTAAGTACCTAAAAACTGCCAATACATATTATATGTACAACAATAGATATAATGATGGTAAAGGAAGTCCTTCAATTGCACACGTTCCTTATATATTAAAATATCCATTTATAGATAATTTGAATAATACTGGTGAAGGTAGTCGAGATAATCCAGATATCAGTACAACCTATAAATATCATTTAAATATATTCAATAAAAATACATTCGCTACTAATTCTCTTAATTTAGGATTATTAAATGGTAAGATAAATTCTACTACAGCCGCTCCAACTTCAGGCGCATTTACATTAGAATTTGATTTTAAACCACTTTCGACAGGAATTATTTACAATAAAATGAGTGATTCGGGATATAAATTAACGATGGAAAGTGATATGAAATTACAATTCATTCTCAGTTCGGGAATAGGAGAATCTTATACAGTTTCCACCACAAATGCATTAACTCTTGATTCTTGGAAGAAAGTATTCGTCACATTCGACGGAACTAGTGTTTTATCTATTAAATATAATGATAATTATGATGATATTACTGTCGATGTGGGATCTAATCTTTATAATGCTACACACGGTTATTCTAATACTACTCCATTTGTAATCGCCAATAGTATGAGAATGAATGTTAAGAAATTTATTGTATACAATACTGTATTAACTAATGCTCAGATGATTCTCAGACACTCAGATGACTACGATTATCAATATTATGTTAATGAGTGGAAAACGTTAGATATAGTATCGGGAATAATTCCTTATCAGATTCTTCATACTACTAAATCGTTAATATTTCATGAAATTAAACCAGCGAATACTTATATTAAATACTCATTTAGTGCTACAGGAACCTATCAAATGTATTGGTCTGGCGGTGTGTGGACAAATGCTTATAATGGAGAAGGAAATACTTCGACCGAATTAGCTGGTGCAGACTTTCCAGCTCTTATGACTATCTGGGAAAAAAGAATTCGATCATTCGCGATAAGAATAATGATGATGACTACTTCGACAACCGCTTCTCCATCTATATCTGGAATAGATTTAGTTTATGATGCAGGAATAAAATGTCCAGAATCAGATCTACAAATAACTACTGTTGATAATATAGGATTGGCTTCACAAGTAAAAAATATTTCAGGAAGTACATTATCTGGATTAACAATTTATACTATTACTATTACATAAAGCATTATATATTTTTTCCGCCATTACTTTTCCTATTTTTCGTTTATCAGTAATATTTATTCCTATTAATGTCGATGCTTTGGTTTGATTAAATGCACAGATAAGATTAAACATAGTAAGATAAGTTTTATCTATCGCAACCGCAATACTAAAAGATACACCTTTTAAAGCACATAAAGATAATACTAATGGAGAATTATTCTTCTTCTTAATTTTTATTTTTTCTTTTTGTCCAGTTTTAGCATTATCTCCTTTAAAACCGAAATCACCCAAAGATTTAAGAACAGATCTTATATAAAGAGCAGAATCTTTCATACTATTTGTTCTCATTATTTTAAATTTATCTCTTATCTGTTTATTAACTATTGCTTGTCTAATAGTATCTTCTGATAACGAACTACTAAGCAAACAATTCTCTATTAAATAATACACCTCTGTATTATCAGACTCAATTTCTTTCAGACGAGATGCTTGTTCATGAGATCGACCATCAATTATTGATGACCCCAAATCTTGATGGGTTTTCCTCTCAATAATAATAGAATCAGTTCCATCTGTAATTAATATATCCCCGACAGAAAGCATAGCTACATTTGTTGTAATTGATAGATCTTTTATTTCTTCGTATAAGATATTTTGAAATTTTACATTTTCACGAGAGTCAATTGTTAACGATATTTTCTTTTTATATTCCATTATATATTAGCGAATATTACCTCGATATTTATATAATGAAACACAAAAAGAAAATGATGGGTGATGGATCGGTAGAAACACCAGAAGTAATAGCTAATCAAGTAAATAAATCGGCAACACAGTTAGCAATATTACAAACAGATCTCACCCTAGAAAAAGAGGGAAATGAGAAGGAATATGCAGATATGGTGAATAAACAAATTCCTGATTTCCAAAACATAATTTTTAATAATTTTGATCGCATGAAAAAAGAAGATACACTACAATATATGGAATCATGCTCAATATTACCTCCACCCAAACAGGATTTAGAGGGCGTTAACAAATCTCAAATTAAAGAGGTAGTTGTAAATGGTTTTAATACGTGTCTCTATAACACTCAAAAAGAAGTAGAAAAAGGAAAGTTGGCAAGTAAAGCAGTGGTGTCTGGCCAATCATTAGAGACCGGAGAGGAATCTACCAAACGGTTTATGAAAACGGTTATGGATGCCAAACAAGTGAACATTGCTACGGAAGATCTACAAAAGACTCTTAAAGGTTTTCAATTAGCATTGGGAGATAAAAAAGCAACGTATGATGATATGACTTATCAACAAAAACGAGATTATGATTCAAAGGTGGAGGTGCGGAATAAAGCAATTGCAGACACTATAGAGGTACTGCGAAAAGATCCCCAATATAAGGATAAATCTGACAAACAATATAAAGATCTCGCAAAAAGTGCTGTGGATCCAAATATTTTTCAGACAGTATTTGGAAAGAGTAAAAAAGTAAAGGCAAATATACAGACACTTAAGAAAGAAGAAATTGAGAGAAAATCTGTCGAGGAGAATGCCAGTAAATTAAAGAAAGCCAGCATCGAAAAAGAAGCTACCGATGCCAAATTAAAAGAGGAAGCATATCAACTAAATCTCGCCCTGATGACTCCAGAACAACAAAAAGTTGAAGAGAAGAAACGGACTGAAGAAAAACTTGCAGAAGTCCAAAAAAAAATAGAATTATCTAAAGGTATTACTCCCGAGGATATAACGAAAACAGCTACTGATGTTACGGCAACAGTTGAGTCTGTAACGAAAACAACTACTGATGTTACGGCAACAGTTGGGTCTGTAAAAACACTAGTTACGGGAGGTGTTAGTGCTGCTGGAGTAGTAGGAACGGTAGGAACAGGAGGAACCGTTGGTATTGCTATTCTCGGTCCAATTATTATTATTCTTGTATTATTATTTCTAGGTGCGGCTCTCATAATTGCTGGTGGTATATGGGGTATGTTATTAATGTGGAAACACAATCCTATAGAAGCCACCAATCCTAATAAACACGCACTCAAAATATATCTAGCTTTATGTGGGTTCACAGGTAATTGGATATATGTAATATATTGTCTATTTAAATACAAAAGTATCTTTTAAATGCTGATCGATTTTTTAATCATTAATTCTTCAAATATAATAATGAGTAATTTCGTCGATTTAATTCAATTATCTATAGTTATATGGTGTGTAGTTATAATATTTGTTTATAAGAATACAAAAATGCAAAAATCTTATTGTTTATTAACTAAGAAATACAAGAACAAATGTATGGAATACAAAAAGTTGAAGGATATTGTCGTACAATTAATTAAAAATGAACGCAATTATGCTATCAAGAGAGATCCCACAAAAGAAATTGCTGAGATCAGAAAACTTAAAAAACGAATTAGAAATATGTCTATCGTTCACATTGATATGCTTAAGAATTTAATATAAAATTGATTTTTTATAATCTCTCGTATTATTATATAATTAACAAATAATTTATCGATTATACATGTCAGAATCTAATACAATTCAAGAATTAAGTGAAAAAATAGATAAACTACAGAACAAAT
>Ga0208958_1000772_pt1 | contig 36665 bp, 62 predicted proteins | sample RifOxyB1_FD_184032 | JGI IMG/M metagenome (GOLD analysis project Ga0208958, IMG submission 184032) | Soil microbial communities from Rifle, Colorado - Rifle Oxygen_injection B1 (SPAdes) | ecosystem: Environmental > Terrestrial > Deep subsurface > Rock core/Sediment | place: Rifle, Colorado...
AAACAACTGAACTTACATTAAAGAATACAGGAAGCGCTGTATTAAGTAATTTTAAGGTAACACATGACTTTGTACAAAACAGTCCTTCTGTAATCTTTGATAAAGATAATGAAGACAAAATGGTTCTTGACTTCAAATTAGATGATAAGGATCCTTCAACAGTTGTGTTAAACCCTGGAGAAACAAAGACCTTAAAGGTTAAGACAATTGTAGATGACGGATTTGATCTTGGAGCAAAATCAGGAATATTAACAGTTGAATCCAGTGTCCAAGGACAGACTACAAAAATTTCAGACACAGCAACATTTAAAGTAGATGTTACTCCTGAACTTTGTGAAGTTGGTCCAGTTGGAAACAAAATAAAGGTCAAGATAGAAGATCCAGACAAGAATGACAATTTCAAGCCTGGAGAAACTTTAACAGTTAGTGTTGAGGTTGATAATAAAGATGGTGAGGATCAAGATGCTACAGTAGAAGTTTCTATTTGGAACCTTGATGAGAATGATGAAATACTATCTCAGGATGCTGATGTAAGTGTAGATAATGGCGATACTGAAACAGTTGATTTTGACTTCACTCTTCCTTTAGGTGATGAAATCGGATCAAGTGACAAGATTGCAATATTTGCGAAGGTTGTATTTGATGACTTTGATGAAGATGTTCAATGCGCTGAAGCTTCAATACCTATTGATGTAGAGAGAGAAAATCACGATATTGTGATACAAGAATTTGCTGTAAACCCAGTTACATTAACATGTGGGGATAATGCAAACTTCAGAATTTCTGTATTAAACATAGGTAAGAAAGAAGAAGAAAATGTTCAAGTGAGTGTTAGAAATCCAGATTTATTTGGTGTAAATGACTTAATATCAAATGAGTTTATACTAGATAAGTTTGACAAGAATGATAATAGCGCTGTAAAAACATTTTCATTCAGAATACCTGATAACATCAAGGAAGGAGAGTACAACATAGAGGCCTTAACATTGTTTGATAACAAGGGAAAATCTGTGATAGAGACTAAGACATTAAATATACAAGGATGTGGAGCAGTAAAGACTACTTCACTTAACTTGTTACAGAGCTCCTTCACAGGCGCAGTTGGAAATGTATTTGCAATTCCAGTTACAGTGCAAAACTCTGGAAGTTCAGCTGTTACATATTCATTAGAAGCAAATGCAGTTGGAGGATGGGGAAAGACTGAGTCACAAGACCTTTCAGTTGGACCTGGTCAAACTTCAACCGTATTTGTATATGTAACACCAAATACAGGATTGACCACAGGTAAATATGCTGGTACTGTTGAATTAAAGCAAGGCGGTAATGTAGTTACTACACAAGCATTTAATGCTGAGATTGCAGCAGGAAATGGCGCTACTGGAAATTCAATATTCCAGCCAAGTTCAACATCAGGATCTTTCTATAGAGACTGGGTTGACTCAGGAAGAATATTCTGGGTACTTGGAATTGTGGTGCTATTAGTGTTGATAGTATTCTTTGCAAGATTAATTTTTGCAAAAGAATAAACACTTTTTTCTTTTTTTATTTATTTTTTATTCCTTATCGTAAGTTTTACAAATCATGACCTAAGTTGAAGAAAGGCATTGAAAATTATAAGAAGAAGTTTAAGAAGTGATTAATCTGAAAGAGATTATTTTTAGTTCTGTTTCTCCATTTATTGGTTTTTTATAGTATTTAGTGTACTTTTTGTACATCTCTTTATCAGAACTGTATTCCTCATGACCTTTCCAATCGTTCTCTGTTAAATCCTTGAATTTTTTAATTTTTATGTTTGTTAGCTCTGCTTTTGCAAATTTTCCTAGGGTTTTATTGTTGATAAAATTTACAATATCCCCTTCCTTCAATTCCTTATCATCAAACAATCTCCAAGTTGATGTTTTTCTTTTCGATAAAATTAGAGGAATTAAAATAGTGTGAAACTTTAGACTTTTCATTTTAATTAAAAAAGGGCACAGCAGGATTTTCGTTAAATTTCGAACCTGCGATAGTCGCTCTCGGCCAAATGGTCTGCAGGTTCAGCTATTCCAGCTATTCTTTTGGAATATCGACTGCCTTAACCGTTGCCATGAATAACTCATCTTGGCGATGTGCCCCTTATATGAAATTAACTAAGGAGATTTTAAAAGGGTTTCTCTTTGCCTTAGTGTAGAACGAGGTGTGTAGTATCCTAATTTATCCCAATACAGATATTTGGTCAAATTTTTTCTACTGCTAAATCCGATCTCATCAATCCACTTATTCAACATTCTTTCCCCTGAAATGTAAATCTTAGTAGCTTTATCTCTTTTTGGAGCTATAGTTTGTACACTAAAACCATTCTCACTTAAGATACTTTTTATTTGATACACTAGTTTTTCACTTGAAGTTTTTATCTCTATTCGGGGATAGGTTGGTTTATTTGTAGTTATCTTACTTTTTGAAAAGTAAAGTGAACCATCACTTTCAAAGATTCCCCTTATTATGTGTTTTGAATATTTCCAGTTAAGAAAATTACTAGGGATAGTTATTGTAAAAGTTTTTTTCCCAAATGGTAAGTCTAGACTCTTCATAAACTCTAAAAACTTTTTATTATCCAAATATAAGCAAATGCTTCTTCCTTTTTTGTGTGTCCTGAATCTTATTTTTGGTGTATATCCCATACTTTTCACCATAAACTGTTTTAACTTTAAAAAATAAGGATAATCTTCTGTGGCATTTCCCGCTATTTCAAGTCTGTAAACTCTCCTCTTTGGGTTATACAGGAGGGAACCGTCTCCAATTATCACTCCAATGAATTCATAGATATTTGTCTTTCTCACAATAGTATTCTTTAACCTTCAATATATAAACCTCACCCGAGAGATTGTCCGATGGGCTAGTGAGTGAAAAATATATATTAAATAATAATAAAAATGCGGGCCCGATGGGATTTTCATTGAATTTTGAACCCACGACTTCTAGCTTAGAAGGCTAGCACTCTATCCAAGCTGAGTTACGAGCCCACACAAAATAATCTAATAAGTCATCTTTAAAAAGCTTTTTAAATGCTTCAGAGAAATAAGGAATATTATCACAGTTAACAAGATAGATACTGATGAGGGGGGATTTTAATGGCTAAGATCATGGAAGATATCTTTGTGGGGGTTGTTTTGATGCTGTTAGGGATATTCCTTTTAATAGGAATGCTCAGCTTAGGTATTGTATTTGCTCTAGTTATTATATTGTGGGGAATTAAGAAGGCTGTGTTTGCTGGAAAATAATGGGGTGTTAAGCAGACAACAGATTAGATTTTAATTAAGCGAAGAAAAGACTACTAAAGAATTAGAAGCAGAATTTAAGGATAGAAAATTAATAATAAAGGAATCTCATTTTATCACTTGGCATTATCAACAATTTCTTTAATATCTTTTTCCACTTCTTCAGCTTCTTTCTTGTTTACTTCTGGAAAGAATTGAGAAATCATAGTCGGTTTCATTCCAATAATTTTTATCTTTCCATCTTCTTCCAAAACATTAATTTTACATGGCATACAAAGAGATATTAACCTATTTTTATTCAGGAATTGATTTGCATATTTGCCTGAGCATATCTCAATTATTTTCAATGGCCTTTGGTTAAACCCCTTTGCTGCTAACCTTTCCTTTACATCATAAATCTGAAACAATGTCCAACCTTTTTGTTCAACAGCTTTCAATACAGAAACAACTGCATTATCGAAAGTTTTGTTAGTTTCAACAATATAAGCGAAATCATCAGTTTTCATTGTCATACCTCACTTCAGTTCTTTTTTTATTTCCTCATACTGCTTTTTGGATATTTTTCCAGAAGCATATCTTTTTTTAAGTATGATTAATGCGTCTTCTTCTTTTCTGCCTGACTGACCTGCATTGATAAGAGTAACAACCAGCCAGATTAAAACTCCCCAAAAAAGCAACATAAAAATAAATCCAAAGCCAATTCCAAAGCCCATCATACCGTAGCTTCCCATTCCCAAACTACCAAATAGGAAAAATAATACTATAACTGCAAGAGTCCAGACCCAAATATTTTTATTTTCTTCCATAAATGTCACACCTCCATCTCTTTTTTCATGTTTTCAAATTCTTTTTTTGTTATTTCCCCTTTAGCAAATCTCTTTCTCAAGATATTAAGAGGTGTTTCAGAGGAAATATTTTTTATTCCAAATCTATAAATAATCCATACTATTAAAAAAATGACTACTGCAAGAAGCAATATCCAGAAAATGTTCCAATATCCATAATTGCTATAATTATAACTTGCTGGATAATAATTGCCCATCATTCCTCTTCCCATCATATTCATCATGCCCCCAGAACCCATCATTCCATAGCCGATATAAACATTCTCATTACAGTAAAGCCGTTTTGCTATGTTGATATGCACTTGTTTTAAGGATTTGGAACCTTCTCCCCCCATCATGTTATCCATAAGCATATGGCTTTCTCCTGGATGCATCTGCTCCATAAAATAATCTCCAATGATTTCTAATTGGTCTTCAGTTAAAACATCGCAGGATGTCTTTTGCTTTATTATCTCTTCTGCAGCTGCAAATGTTTCTTCTTCATTAGCTAAAACAAAACTAATGTTTAAACTTAACACGAATAATGCAATAAACAATGCGTTAAATATCTTTTTCATATTTTTTTCTCCTTTATTCAACTATTAAAGTTCCAGTACCCATCCCCATACTGCATGCAAATCCGAATGTTCCTTTCTTAGTGGGAGTAAATACGATTGTGTCTTCTGGGGTCCTTAGATATTTTCTAACTCCGAATTCTCTTATAGTAAAATCCCTCAAGCATCCATAAACACTTTTATCAAGACTAATACTTACAGGTTGATTTGCTTTAACTTTTATTGTATTTGGATAATAATTAAAATTTTTCATACCAATGACAATATTTTGTGCATCACCATTAACATTATTTGCTACAGCATTTCCGGTAATGCTATTTCCGCCAGTATTCGAAATGAAATATATACCTAAAACAATTAAAATAACTATTCCAACTAAATACAAACTTGATTTTTTAATTTCTATTTGATCTTTCATTGAAACAACATACTCCTTGGTCCAAAGACCATAATCCAAATTGTTACCATTGTGAGAATCAAGCTCCAAAATATTGTAAAAAGCTCGCTATCTTTATGTTTTCGTTCTGCTTCTCTTGTTTCATTATAAATCATAAAGTTTAATCCAGTAACAATGAATGCGGAGACGATATATAAAACAATCGCGGCAGCCTTTAAATTATCATTGAACATCATTATGGCAGTCATTGCTCCCATTAATCCCCCCATTAAACCTGCCATCATTCCTTCCATCATTCCCATAACTCCGCAGCATTTTCCGTTCCATATTCCAAAAAACATTCCTACGGAGATGCCAAAAACACTCCCGTAAAACATTCCATTAGTTGCTCCTACATAAAATCCAGATAAAAATCCGGCAATCATCCCGATGGTCATTCCAATCATCATCCCGCTCATGCATGGAAACTCTTTGTAAGCCCGCACATACCTTATTGAAGGCAAGATTAATGCATAGCTTAAAACTGCAAAAAATAAGTAAAATCCATATTTTGGAATGAAGTTTTCAATATATTTCAATCTAAAAAAATAAAACATTCCAAATATTGCAAATGAAACAGCAAGAGAGATAAATATTGTTTTTATTAACTCTCCTTGAGGTCCATCTTTTGTTAAAGATTTTGTGAATTCCTTAAATGACATCATTCATTTTAGATAACTTCAATATATAAATACTTTTATGAAACTAGTTTCAATTAGTATAATCTAATCTATGTCAAGCAATCTCCATAGATATTAGGATGATGATTCATATGCTTTCTCCAGGATTCTTCAGTGTATCCTGAGGCTGGCTTGCACTTATCTTCTATTGATTTTCCAGAATCTTTCCAAGCCTGGATTGTTCCAGGGAAAAAAGTCGCAATTAAAAGTCCAATAACTAGCAAACCCGCGATTATATACAAGATTATATTTTTGTCCATTTATTTACCTCCTTTCATTTTTCTTCTATGTTTTAGCATGACTGTTATTCCAAAGATATTTGAAATTATTCCGACAATCAAAAACCATGCCTGATACTTAACTAAAAATAAGGATAATCCGGCTATTCCAGCAAAAGGAATGGCTTGCAGTAAAAAATGACTGCAACAAGCAATCATTGATCCTCCTGAAATTGATCCTGTTCCTACAACTGTGCCTGTAAGCTGTGCTGTATGTTTAATGGAGAAATATAGTCCGATTTGCGTTCCAAACCCTATAATCAATGGAAGAATCAAATACCATAAACTCCTTAGATTTAAAAAAGCAAATTTAACGCCTTGAAAAATACTCACGATTGTTAAATAGAATAACAATAACCCTATTCCCGCTAAAATTCCATATAAACCCGAATTATCTTTTTTATTCACCATTTTTTGCAGCACTCAATTATTTTTCTTATAAGTTTTCCTAATTTTTCTTTATCCTTAAATGAATAAATAATAAAAAACAAAGTCCAAATCATAGTTAAAAAATATAAAACATTTTGAGAGTAATTAAATCCTTCGATCAAACCATAACCCATTAAAATTAAAGTCAAAAGAACTGGCAGTAAAAATACTTTAAATTCTTCTTTTGTTTTATTTTCGATTAAATAAAAAATTCCCAAAGTACTTTCCCCTATTAAAATAGCAATGATTGTTTTGTCTAAAAATTTTCCTTTCCAATATAATATCAGGAAAAAAACCCATGATATAAAAACACTGGCACAGATTACACAAATTTTATTTTTCTTAAAAACTGATTTAATCAAAAGAAGAATAAAAAACAATATAGTTATTAACAATAAGACATTAAAAAGATTCATATTAAACAATTAATTGAATAATCCCCCCACTAATTATTAATATTAAAAATGTTAAAATAATTCCCTGAAACGGAATTATTTTTCCTTTTCTTATTTCAGTTATTTTTTTACTTATATGTGGAGATATAAAAACGATTAACCCTCCAAATAAAGCTGAAACAAGAGAGTAGTCAAATGCGTATGTCTTTCCATAGTCTCCAATGAACGAAAGATACAAAGGTCCAACGGCTTTAAATATCGGTATTAATGGCCAAATAGTAAGTGCAAAAATTCCTATGATTATCAAGGTACTTTGGAAAGGGAGATAATTCCCTTTTTTTCTTAAAACTCTGGAAAACCACATTCCCATAGACATAGAAAAAGCTCCTATAAATAAGGCAACAACTACTTTGCTTACTCCAAGCCAAACAGCTCCGGCTGCCGCTGCTCCGGCTCCTATTGTGCAAAGGGGGCAATGTGCTAAGACTTTAGGAGTTAAGACTAAAGTAAATATACTGGATAAAAATAAAATAATTTTTTTTGACATTTTACAATCTCATCCATTCTATATAACTCCCGTCATTATTAATAGCGTAAATTACGAAATCTCCGCTCTTTGCTCCAGGCATTCCTGGTGATCCTGAAGGCATTCCAGGCATTGCTATACCTTTGATATTTGGTTTTTCAGTTAATAATTTATTAACCGCCTCTAAAGGGATATGTCCTTCAATAAAGTAATCTCCTATGATAGTTGTATGGCAACTTTCCATAGCAGCAGGAACTTCATATTTCTTCTTTACATCTTGAAGACTTTCCAGATCAATGGTTTTTGTTTTAGGATTTCCTCTGCTTCTAAAATAACTTGAATATACATCACAGCAACCACAGCTTCCAGATTTGTATATTGTAATGTCCCTATCATAATTATTAACTGCTTCATAGCTGGTTACATCCTTGCTTGAGAATGCAAAGAATAAAGTTCCGATTAAAACAACAATGACAAATCCTGAAACAAATATTTTTTTCTTTGACATTTTACTCTAACATCCTCCAACCATACCTAACCCTGATCCGCCAGATGAACTGCCTCTAGCTCTTGCAGGAATTGTTCCGTGCATTTCATAGTTCATTATTTCATTGGCAGTCCAACCAGTTGTGTCTATTACATCAGCAGTGATTGTATTTCCGGTTATACTTGATACTTTATATGTTAAAAATAGAGCTGCCAAAAACAATATCCCTATGGCTGCTAACATCCATGTGTTTTTTTCCATTTTACTTTAACATCCTCCGACCATCCCACCATAGGATTGTGCTACTCCTTTTGATGCACTGTTTACTACTTGAGCAGTTTCAATATTTCCGGCTATACCAGCTTTAAAAGTCAAAATCAAAGCAGCAACAAAAAGCACGCTAATGGCACTCCATAAAATTATTCGAGTATTCATTTTTTATTTCCTCCATTTAATTTTTGAGATTTTTGTTTCTTACTTCTAAAAAAAGTTTTTTTGCCTATATCTTTACAGCACCCTTCATTATCTTTTGTTTTACAACAGTCCATTTTTACCTCCATTTAAAAAAAGGAAAAGATGTATAGATTTTAGATAAAATTTATCTAACACCCTCCCACCATTCCCCCAGCATTATTTGTCTTCCCCTGCTCAATTCCTCTGTATAAATTACTTGCTAAATTGATATAATTTGTTGGGTCTATTCCATTATCTTTCAATACTTGTGCTTTCTGTTCGTGAATACCAGGGAAGAATAACACTTTCCATTTTCCTAGTTCACTGAGAATTTCACTATCACTCATATTAGGATGTTTTGTCAAGAGATATTTTGCCAAGCCTCTCATTGAGTAACTATGGGCACATCCACAGGCTCTTTCACCATTTGGAAAGATTATTGCATTAGCACCGCAGCAATACTCGCAGCTTATGCTTAAACCTATTTTTATATACCTCTCCATTTGATCAGAGGCAAGCTGCATTCCTTCGTATTTGGTTAATTTAGCAATAGTTGCATCTGCGAGTGCAGGATTGTTTGGAGAAATATCATCATAAGAAACTCCAATCTCCTTTCCATAAACTGCTGGTATTCCTTTAGGAATGATTTCGGAAGCAGAAACAGTAATAGTTTCTCCAGTTACAGAAGGCGAATAAATTTTACCTGCATTAAAAGTTATTACCAGTGCTAAAACAGCAATAATCCCCAGCTGCACATAAAATTCAGTATTAGTTTTTGTTTTATTTTTGTTTTCCATACCATTCTTTAAAACTATAGAAATATAAAAGAACTTTTGTGAAACTAGTTTCACTACACAAACTTTTTTAAATAGATATATTCTTTATTGCTATATGGAAAATAAATATGCAGGCTATATGCTATTAGGAATTTCGATATTTATTATTATCTTAATTTTACTTTTTAATTCAACAATGAGAAGCTTTGTAGATGAAACTTGCTCTTTAGAGCATGGTTTATCATGTCCAATGTATGAAGCAATCTCAAAACAAACTTATCTTGCTTTAGGTGTTACTGGTTTGCTTGTTATTGTATCTTTTGTTTTAGTTTTCTCAAAACCACAAAAAGAAGTGGTTATACAGACTAAGACAATTGAGAAGACAATTGAGAAAAAAGCCCCTAAGAAAGTATTTGATATTAGTGAATTGAAAACTGATGAGAAACAAGTATTTGAATTAATTAAAGAAAATAAGGCGGTTTTCCAGGCGGACTTAATTGAGAAGACTGGATTTGGAAAAGCTAAGATGACAAGAATAATTGACAGATTAGAAGGAAAGGGTTTTGTTGAGAGAAAGAGAAGAGGAATGACTAATGTTGTTGTTCTTAAAGAATGATTTGAAAAGGTTTTTAAACAAAAATTATTAATTCTTATTAATGCTCCCCTAGTGTAGCCCGGTCAATCACACAGCCCTCTCAGAAAGCTTTTTAAAAAGCTTTAGCAAAATTTGGAGCAAGGCTGTAACCCGAGTTCAAATCTCGGGGGGAGCGGATAAATAAATGGAAAGGCAGATGACTGAAGTTAATGGTTTAAGTGGAGAATCTAGAGAATATGCAGATCAAATTTATCATAGGCTTTATACACATGATTTAATGGCGGGAGATTTAGGGAGAAGTGATGTTTCTTATCCGGTATTATCTTCAGATGGTGCGTGCTGGAGAAGAACTTATATCAGTGAATCTAGTTTTTTAGCAGTGACTGATAGATTATTAAAAGCGAATGGATTAATATCTTCTTACAGATGGAGTAATAATATTCAATCAATTGAGATTGTTTCTGTTGAACCTGTATTTACTAGTTTAAAAGAGAGATATCTTGAAGATGCGGACAGGTTAAGAGTTTTAACGCTTTTGGATGATATTGAACTTGATGATTTGCTTAATACTTATCCTAATGCGGGTCAAAATGTTACTTTGGCTTACACTTCGGAGAAAAAATAGATTTATATTCTTTTAAAGTTAAAGTTTTTTTATGCTGGTGTTGAGCAGCCTGGTCGCTCGGAAGTCTCGAATAAGCTTTAAAAAGTTTGAGCAAAAAAGAGAGAACTTCTGTCGTTTACGATATGCAGGTTCAAATCCTGCCACCAGCGTTAAAATGTTAATTGAAGAAATTGAAAAAATTAAGAAGAAGGTAGTTATTGTAGAGGGTAAGAAAGATAAAATTTGTTTAGAGAATTTTGGAGTTGAAAAAATAATAACACTTTCAGGCATTGGACTTTTTGAGATTGTTGATAAACTACCTAAATGCAAGGAAGTTGTTTTGTTGACGGATTTAGACAAGAAGGGGAAAGAATTATATTCCAGATTAAGGAATATATTAATAAAAAATGGATATAAGATAGATAATAATTTTAGAAATTATTTATTTAGAGAAACTAAGATAAGACAAATTGAAGGATTGAAAAAATTAGTTAATTCTTAGACCAAGATGGCGAATCGTAATAATATTCTGAACTGCTAGCTGTGGGGTTATTATCACTTCCATCTTCATTTATAATATTCAAGTTACCCGAATTAGAAAATACTATTTTTCTTCCATCTGGAGACCAAGAGAAAGAACCGTAACTACTAACAAATAATCTTCTTATACCATTTTCACTAATTGGATCTATAACATATAAATAGTACTCTCTTAGGGATTTTTCTTTAGTGCTAAATGCGATTTTATTCCCATTAGGAGACCACTCTAATTCACTAGAAGGCGACCAATCGTATACTCTATCAGTTAACATCCTTTCGTTATCCCCATTAGGATCCATCACTCCTATACTACAATCTCCCCCTAGATTATGCACAAAAGCTATTTTATCCCCATTAGGAGACCATCTTGGTTCAAGATAAAAACCACCTCTATCTTCTGTTAAGTTTGTTATGTCTCCGCTGTTAGCATCTATACTAAACAATCCCGGCTTACCCATATAAAAACCACCTGCTATTATTGTATTATAAGAAGACCAATCAAAATCATTTGTACTAGATAATCCTTCTATCAACGTTGTTTGATTTCCATATAAATCTACTATGCATATTTTATCATCCCTAGATGAGCCTGAATTCTCTCCATTTGAAGTGTATGCTACCCTATTTCCATCTGGAGACCATGAAAACCTTTCTATTGTTGCGGACAATCTCGCTAATTCTCTTGTTTTCATATCCATCAAATAAAGATCATTATCCCCTCCAGAAGTAATAAATGCTATCCTGTCTCCACTAGGAGACCATCTTGGATAAATAAAATTATTATATTCTGTTAATCTTTCAATATTACTTCCATCAGGACTCATAATAAAAAGGGATGCATAGGTGCCTGAATTCCATTCTCTTAATGTACCTGAAAAGACTATTTTATCTGATAAATCATAATCTTGAACAGCTTCAGGTTCTTCTACTGGTGTTTCTGGTAAAGTAGCTTCTTCTTCTATTCTAAAATTTAAAGTATCTGCAGAAGTATTTTCAACTTCATCTGTTGCTTGTCCAATAAAAGTATAATTCCCTTCTTGTAAATCAGAAAATACTGCGAAAACTCTACCTGTTTCTCTACCAAATTCATCTCTTTCTTCTTGAGAGTTTCCCTGTTCAATAATTTCATTATTCTTTTGAAGAGTATAATCTAAATGTAAATCAGTTTCTAATGTTGGACCTAATAAGGTTGTTAAATCTATTACATCTGGCAAATCGAACGGCATTGAATAAACTGTATCATCAGAAGCTGTCCAAAATATTGTAGTATTATAATTGTGCTTTACCAAAGAAGAAATTTCTACTTTAGGAGCATTACTAGGTATTAAGATAATATCTTCAATTCTTTCGGGAGTAAATTCAGTTCCATAACTCCTTCTATAAACGTCCCATCTTCTTGCTTGTACATCATCTCTGCTTACATAAGGATCAAAATAAGGGGCTAACTCTTCAAAAGTAAAGGGAAATTCAGATGACCATAATGAACCAATGAAGCCATTTACTTTGTCAACTCTCCTTATCCATGTTAAATTTTTATCTCTTTTTTGTACTCTTTCATCTTCATCTATTGTTTCTGTGTATTCATATCTTCTAAATGGATTAGATTTTAATTGAGGATTTGTTTCGAATCTATACCATGCTCTTGTTGTTTCTTCATCATTTATTACCTGCATTAAGACCCTACCCATATTTTTTGGAGCTGTTCTTAAAGTGTGTAAAGAATTATGCGGTGCTATCAACATAGTTTCGGCTAAATTGTCATTTGGATCTACAGCTGTAAAAAGTTTAAAATTAGGATTATCAAAATACTCGACATCCATAGCTTCTCTTTGATGATTTTGGTTTATTACCTCAACCTCTGCTTTTCCATCTTCACTTGTTTCGTCTAAAAAAGAAGCGACATTTCCATTTGTTGATCCCTGAAAAACTCTAGTATTATCAGGTAAAATTTCTATTGGTTCTGTTATTAATCTTGGTTCGGGGGATAACGGCTCTTGCGAGAAATCAGTTCTATGACCGCGATATAATAAACCCTTATCCACATTAAATTCAAATTCTGCAGGTGTAGGATCTTCTTCTCCTTTATTATCTATAGCAGAAGCCCTGATGGTGTAGTTCCCATCTGGCAAATCCTTAACTATATCTAGGGATTCTTCAAGATATCCCCAATCTTGACTTTTAGGCCCTTCTAAGGAAACTTTATAATCTGTACCGTATCCATCTCCATCTATTGTTTCTAATCTAAAATTTTTTATTATCCCGTTTTCATAGATGGGAATTAGTGTTGTATCAGGAAAAGCGTTTTTATGTCTTACTCTAAAAGTTCTTTCTTCAGGAGTTGGATCTGGCAAACCTTCACTATCTATAGCCATAACTTCTAATGTATATTCCCCTTCTGATAAGGGAGTTAGATCTATGGAGATATGGCCGGTGTATGATGTATGCCATTCAGAAATAAATTCATTGTTTTTTACTCTAAAATCGATTCTTCTTGTAAATTCATCTTCTTTATCAACACCCAATGCAAGGAATTGAAGTTCATCTAAATCAGGAACACTATAAGTAAGCCCTCTTATTACTGTTTCAGGGGCTTCATTTTTATTTTTAGGACCTAGAATTGTATCGCAGCCTGAGGATAAAGTAGCAGCTGCTAATGCTGGAACTAATAATCTTCTGCTTAATCTTCTAACTCTATCAGCTAAATTTGACATTTTTATGAAAAATTATGATTTTTAGTATTTTTAAAGTTTGTTACTTTTGTGTGGTTATTAGGAAAACTTATTAATCTCTTTTTTATTAGTTAAGATTATGAAATTTAGCTATATGCTAGCTCCTCTGGAAGATTTTTCAGATAATGCTTTAAGGACATTATGTTATCGACATGGAGCGGATTTAACTTTTACAGAGATGATTAGGGTTGAGGCGCTTGCAAAAAAAGTTGAATCTGTCTGGGAGAGAATTGAATTTAAAGACGATACTCCAACTGCAATACAAATATCAGTAAATAAAGAATATGTTCTTAAAAAATTTTTATCTATGTTTAAACCTAAAGATTCTTTTAAAGGGTTTAACTTTAATTTTGGCTGCCCAGATCCGCAAATTGTTAAACTCGGACAGGGATGTGCGATGATAAAAAGGGTTGCAAAAGCTGAAAAATTAATTAAAATTATCAAGAAAAATGGATATAATGCGAGCATTAAATTAAGATTAGGGATGAATTTATTTGAAAGGGAGAAAAAAATTTATTTGAATCTAATAAAAAATGTTAATGCTGACTTCTTTGTTGTTCACAGCAGATATGGAACTCAGAAATATAATGAACCTGCAGATTTCAGCGTTTATTCTGAATGTGTTGATACAGGCAAAGTAATAGTTGCTAATGGGGATATTGAAACAAAGGAACAGGTTAAAAATCTTAAAACTATTGGATTAAATGGAGTTATGCTTGCAAGAAGCGCGATTGTTAATCCTGCGATATTTGATTATTTAAAAGATAAAGATATACCTGATATTTCTATAATAAGAAAGGAATATGAAGAATTAGCTTTAAAGTATAATTCTCCATTTAGATACAGAAATAATGTGATTAAACACTTAGGAAAGCCGAGAAAGGCGAGTCAGAATGTTGAAACTGGTTAAAATTTAAGCTTAAAAAGGCTTAAAAAGCTGTTTTTTGGTATAAAATATATAATGTACACTATATTAGACTGTTATACTGATGAGGCAGCAGGACTTGGAGTTCCGCCTTATTTGGGTACTTATCCAAGATACATAGCTGGAAGTTTGAAAGGTAATGTTAATTATATTACAATAGATGATTTAAGGTTGTGGAAGAAATATAATGGAAAAGTTAAAATTCCCAGTTTGAAAGAAAAAACTCAGATAAGCACCTATAATCTAACGAAAAATGATGTTTCTAAGGTTTTAGATAAAACTACTGAGCTGATTGTTGTGTTAGGGGTTCATGTTCCAGGCAAGTATTTATCCGCTATTCCCGGAACTTTAAATGAAGTTTCTAAATTATTAGAAGATGTTAAATGCAAGAAAATCTTAACTGGACCTGCTGTTTTTGGAACTCAGTTATTTGGCGGAAAATTATTTGAAAAATTAGATAAAAATATATTTGATGAAGTAAATGTTTCTTTATTTAGGTTTAGCTATAAAGATGTTTCTAAATATGCTATTTTAGGAGCTAAAAAAATATATCCTCAAATCCCGGATATAAGGATGATTGAGATTGAAACTGGCAGAGGGTGCGATATTGGCCATTGCTCATTTTGCACTGAGCCTTTGAAAAATAAAGTTGAATTTAGAGATAGAAAAGAAATAATTAAAGAGATGGAAATATTTTATTCTTTAGGAGCTAGATATTTCAGATTTGGAAAACAAACTTGTTTCTATACTTATCCTGATGCGATTAAACTATTAGAAGAGGTTAATAAAAAATTTAAATTAAAAGTTTTACATATAGATAATGTTAATCCTGTTAAAGTTATAATGGATAAAGATGATTCTATTACTAAAGCTATTGTTAAATATTGCACTTCTGGTAATATAGCTGCTTTTGGAATTGAAAGCTTTGATCCTAATGTTGTTAAAGCTAATACTTTGAATACTTCTCCTGTGGTTGCTATGAAAGCTATCAGAATTATAAATAAATACGGTTCTAAAAGAGGCAGTGATGGACTTCCTAAATTTTTACCTGGTGTTAATATTATATTTGGACTTATTGATGAGAGTAAAAATACACATAAAGAAAATATGAAATATTTAACTAAAATATTAGATGAAAATTTATTATTAAGAAGGATAAATATCAGACAAGCAGCAATATTTGAGAATACTAAATTGTATAATGAAGCAGGTAATAAATTTTTAAGAAAAAATAAAAAATATTACTGGAAATGGAGAAATGAGATTAGACAGAAAATAGATAATGAGATGCTGAAAAGAGTTATTCCTTCTGGAACTATTTTGAAAGATTGTTATGCTGAAATTTATGATGGAAATACAACATTTTTAAGGCAGTTTGGAACTTATCCTTTGATAATAGGAGTAAAAGGAAGATTAGAACTGAAAAAGTTTTTTGATGTTAAAGTTACAGGACATATGCTGAGAAGTTTAACAGGAGAAATTGAATGAGTGAAGTTGTTGAACATTTAAGAGATATAAGGGGGTTAGATAATGATAATATTATTGGTTATCATGGAACTAGTTTGGAAGCTATAGGATATATGATTAAAAATAAGATTTTATTGGGAAGAACTTATGACCCTAAGCATGGTTATGATTCCAGAAGAGGAGCACTTAGCTTTTATCCTCTTAAATTAAAATTTGAAAAACACCTGCTGGAAAAAACTTTTTTAAATGAACCAGAGATTTTAGAAAGAATTGGTATATATGCTGAAACCATAGCTATGAGACATTCTTTTTTAACTCAATTAGGATTTAGTCTTGACAATGAAGAAATGGATTATGATGCTGTTATTTTAACTCATCTTGCTAATCCTGATTACCAAGATATTTTTAAAAAGTATATTGGAGAAGGCTCTTCCAGAAGAGTCTTGAGTTCCGCTATTTTCACTGCAAGAAAAAGAAAAGGGTTCATTCTTGGCTTGGATAGAGGATTACTTGACAGGTTTGATTTAGAAGAAGGAGATAAAGATGAAGGAGACTTAAGAATTCACTGTCTTTATGGTTTGTCTTATGAGTTAATCTCTGGAATAGTGCCTATGGGAGATGTTGAGGAAGAATACTTGGACGGATTAGAATGAGAATATCTTTAGAAGAACAAATGATTAAAAAGTGTAACAAAAATTGTATCACTTTATAAAATAAGTGTAACAAAAATTGTATCACTTTAGAAAGATTTAAAAAGGCTAAAATCATAAAAAAATTATGGAAAGAGATAATCTTTATTTTGTTCTTTTTGAGCAACAGAAGGATTTTGAGCAGACCAAAGGACTTGTTAATAGAGAGAAAACTGATGAAATAACTAAACTTAGTTTACTTAAAATGCCGATAATTATAACGGGCATTAGAAGATGTGGTAAATCGTCTCTTCTAAAATTAATAAAAAATAAACTTAAACTAAAAGAAAAGGAGCACCTATATATTGATTTTAATGATGAAAGATTGATAAATTTTTCTGTAGATGATTTTCAGAAAATAATTGATTTCTTAGAGGAGAATGACTACAAAAAGGATTGTATTTTGTTTATTGATGAAATTCAAGAAGTTAAAGGATGGGAGAAATGGGTTGAAAGAATTAGAAAAAAGCATATTGTTTTTATTTCAGGCTCTAATTCAAAGCTGTTAAGCAAAGAGATTTCTACAGTCCTAACAGGTAGGTCAATAAATTTTAATTTATACCCATTTAGTTTTAGAGAATTTTTAGAATATAAAAAAATAGATATAAAGAATTGGAAGATTAGTTTGGGGATACAATCTAAAATAAGAAAAAATTTTGATATTTTTATTGAAACTGGAGGATTTCCACAAAGAATATTAAGTAATAATGATATTATTGTTTCAGAACTTTATGAAAACATACTCTATAGGGATATAATTTCGAAATTTAATAAAAACTTATCTAAACCAATAAAAGAAATTTCACTTTATTTAATATCAAATATAAGCTCGGACATTAGTTTGAGAACTTTATCTTCTTTTTCAGGAATAAAAAATATAGCTACTGTTAAAAAAATTTTGGATGCTTTTGAAAACGCATTTTTATATTTTACTTTAAATAAATTTGATTATTCTATTAAGAAACAGATTCAGAACCCAAAAAAGATATATTGTGTAGATAACGGTATTGTTACTTCACTTGGATTTAGATTCAGCCAAAATAGAGGAAATCTTCTTGAAAATTTTGTTGCAATAGAATTGAAAAGAAAAGGAAAAGACTTTTACTATCATAAAGAAAACTCTGAGTGTGATTTCGTGATAAAAAATAATTTAAAAATTGTAGAGGCTATACAAGTTTGTTTTAACTTCAATGAAAAAAATGAAAAAAGAGAGCTTGATGGTTTATTAGAAGCTATGAAAAAGTTTAACTTGAATGAAGGTATTATTTTAACATACGATCAGGAGAAAGAATTTAAAGTTGAAAATAAAAATATTATTATAAAATCCATATGGAGATGGTTGATAGAATAAATTTTACTTTTAGAAAATGCTATACTTAATAGGAACAGGAATTAGAAGTAATTTAAGTTTGGAAGTCTTAGAAATTTTAAAGAAATGCTCTAAGATTTATTTAGAGAATTATACTTCTGTTTTACAAGGTAATTTAGATATTGGAGTTGAGAAAGTTGAGAGGGACTTTGTTGAAAGCTATGATGTTTCTAATGCTTTAAAAGAAAATATTGCTTTATTAATTATTGGAGATGTTTTTAGTGCTACTACTCATATAGCTTTATTTAATGACTGCAAAGAAAAAAATATTAAAGTTAAAGTTATTAATAATTCTTCTATATTAACTGCTGTTGGAATTACAGGCTTGGAATTATATAAATTTGGAAAAACTGCCAGCATTCCGTTTAATAATAAAAATATTGAGACTCCTTTTAAAATTTTAGAAGATAATAAAAAAATAAATGCACATACTTTGTTCTTGTTGGATTTAGATCCTTTGAAAGATAAATTTTTAAATATCAGAGAGGGTATAGAATATTTAGAAAAGAGAGGGTTTAAAGGCAAAGTTGTTGGCTGTGCAAGAGTAGGAAGCGACGATTTTGTTATTAAATATGGAGATAGTGATAAAGTGAAAGAAGAAAATTTTGGTGAAGGTCCTTATTGTATTATTGCTCCTTCAGATAATCTGCATTTTATGGAGGAAGAAGTTCTTAGAAAATGGAAGTAGATTTTACTCAAGAAATGGTGCTGTTAAGAGAAGAAGTAATAAGAGATTTATATGGTACGGTTTATGAGTATAGCAGGTTCAGACAAGATGCAAATAGGGGTTTTAGTTAAAACTAATAGTAAGAAAGAAAGTATTGAAGAAACAAAAAATGGATATATTGTTTCTGTTAAAGAAAAAGCTGAAAATAATAAAGCTAACTTAGCTGTTGTAAAATTATTATCTAAATATTTTAAGAAAAAAGTTTTTATTAAATCTGGATTGAGAAATAAAAGGAAAATAATCTCTGTAAAATAGAAATGTTTATATACTATAGTGACCTATAGATGACTATGGCAACTACAATACAAGTGAGCAATGAGTTGAGGGGAGAACTTTCTAAGAGAAAACTTTTTGATAAAGAGAGTTATGAAGATGTTATTTGGGGTCTGATAGAAGACACTATGGAATTAAATGAAGAAACTAAAAAACATATTAAACAAGCTGAAGAAGACATTAGAAATGGCAGAGTTTATACACATGATGAAATAAAAAAGAAATTTGGTCTGTAGATGTATTCGCTAATTTATACTAAGGAATTTTCAAAACAATTAGAAAAATTAGATAAGAAAGTTAAAGAGAGAATTATTTTATCGATGCAAAGATTAATTATTAGACCATATGCACATATTAAAAAATTAGTGAATAGCCCTTATTTTTCATTTAGGGTCGGAAACTATAGAGTAATTATAAGAATTGATGAAGGGAAACTACTGATAATAGCAATTGATGTAGGGCATAGGAGAAACATCTACAAATAAAATAATCTCTGTAAAATAGAAATGTTTATTAAGAATTTACTTCTTTTCTATGGTATGATTAATGCTATAAGAGATTTTTTGAATAAACTTTTCTTGTTTAATCTTTTTAAGAATAGAAATAACTTAAAATTAGGAATGTACGGGCCTCCCAATTCTGGCAAAACAACTCTTTCCAACAGAATCTGCATGGATTGGTTGGGAGAGGAAATGGGAAAAGCAAGTAAAATCCCACATGAAACAAGGACTGTGCAACAAAAAGAAAAAGTTACGGTAAAATCTGGGAGAAAGGAAATAACTTTTAACTTAATTGATACTCCTGGAATTGCAACTAAGATTGATTATGAGGATTTTATCAGGGCCGGGATGAAGAAAAAAGATGCACAAGATAGAGCTAAGGAAGCTACTAAGGGAGTAATTGAAAGCATTAAATGGCTTGATGATATGGATGCTGTTGTTGTAGTTTTAGATTCAACTGTTGATCCCTATTCCCAAGTTAATATAACTATTATAGGCAATCTGGCTGCTAGAAAAATTCCTGTATTGATTGCAGCTAATAAAATTGATTTAAAAAAAGCTAATATTAAGAAAATAGAAGCTGCTTTTCCTCAGTATCCTGTAATCGGGATAAGTGCTGAATATGGGGATAAAGTTGATGACTTTTATGAACATCTGATAAAATTAATGAAATAAAATGCTGACTTTACAATATGTTCCAAGCGATGAAGTAAAAGGTTTAGACAGTGATAGGAAGATTCAAAAATTATTAAAAATAATAAAACAGGATAAGATAGTTCTGATGGAAGGAAGATTAACAAGTCGTGAAGAAACGGAATTAATTGAGAAAACTATGGAAGAGATTGATAAAAAATTTAGAGGGATAGAAATCGCCAGTTTGGAGCCTAATACCAGCAGAAATATTGGAAATTTTTTGAGAGAAAGTTTTTATAAAATATTTTTCGGAGGAGCTAGAGGGATGACAGTTATGGGTCCTGCCCATATTATTAAAGAAATTAAAAAAGATCCTAATAAATTACAAGTTTATACTTCTAACAGAAGAGGAAGAAGATAATGGTGCATCAATGCGTTAAGTGCGGAAAAGTTTATGGGGATGGTAGCAGTGAATTACTAAAAGGTTGCCAGAACTGCGGCGGAAAATTCTTTTTCTTCATTAAAAAAGAGAAATTAAGCGAGACTGTGGAGGAAGTTGAAAAATTAAGCGTTAAAGAGAGAGAAAAGATTGAGAGAGATGTTTTAGACATAGTTGGCAGTAAGATAGATGATGATTCTACAGTTATACTGGATTTGGAAAGCATTAGAGTTCTTAAACCTGGGAAATTTGAGGTTGATATTGTTAATTTAATGAGAGGAAAGCCTGTTGTTTTTAAGATGGAAAATGGCAAGTATATTATTGACTTGGCCACTACTTTTCAACAGACCAGAAAGAGTGAACAGAATTAGAAATCTTTAAAAATATAATCGCTTATTTTAGAAATATGGAAAGATATGTTGATGGTTTTATTGTGGCTGTGCAAAGGAAAAATCTTGAAAATTATAAGAGGTTATCTGAAGAGATGGGGAAGATTTGGAAAGAATATGGAGCCTTACAATATGTTGAAACTGTCGGTGATGATATGAGCAAAATGCAGGGCTTGCTCTCATTTCCAGAACTAGTTAAGCCTAAAAAAGATGAGGTAATTTTGTTTTCTTGGATTTTGTATAAATCTAAAGGGCATAGAGATGAAATTAATAGGAAAGTTATGAGAGACCCTAGAGTTAAGGATAATATGAACAAGACTATACCCTTTGATTCTAAACGCATGGCATACGGCGGGTTTTCAACCATAGTTGACAAATAAGATTTAGATAATCGTTAGATTTTAATACATTACTATTAACTTTTTTACTATGAATAGATATGATAAGATAAGGGAAAGATATGGAGAAAAATATCCTGAAACTGGAGAGTATATGGCTTTTTTAGAGGTTATGTCAGATGCCCGAACAGTCATTGGAATTCTTGAGAACCCTAATGATTATAGTATGATTCCTCCAGATATAACTATGGACTGGGTAGAAGAAGTAGTTGACGAAATCAATACAAACTACCCTGATGGTGATAAACATTCAAGGATTGCGAGAAGAATTGAATTAAGTGCTGAATTTTTGGAGAGTCGTTTGGAGACAAGAAGTGTTAGGAGGATTTTAGGAGTCTCTGTTAATAGATTAGGATTTATTAGGACTTTAGTACGACGATAAGATGGATTATTTAGCTCATGGATTATGGAGTTATATTGTATTTCATAAGATAAAGAAAGTTTGGTATGCTGTATTCTTTGGTTTGCTGCCAGATAACTTATCATGGGCTGTTTATTTAATATATAGCTTATTTACCAATGGATTTAATTTTGGAGCACCTGTTGTTTCTGAAATTCCTAATTGGGTTTTTGCTTTGTATAATGTAAGCCATAGTTTAATTGTTGCTTCTTTCTTTATTATCTTATTTGGATTTATTTATAAGAAAATTATAGTCTATATGCTGGCTTGGCCCATGGCAATTTTAATGGATGTTATTTCTCATACCAGAGATTTTTTGCCTACTCCTTTTTTATGGCCCTTAACAGACTGGAAATTTGATGGAGTAAGCTGGGGCAGCCCGAAATTTATGATAATTAACTATGTTTTAATCACTATTGGGTTAATATATGTGCTTTTGAGAAAAAGGGAAAGCTATAAAAGGATGTAATTTTTATTAGAAATTCCGTTGAGTTAAAATGCCAGAAAATTTTGACTGACTTTAGGGAATGAAGTCTTATTTTTGGGATCTGGTCTTTTATTTTTTTTAAAATGCCTGAAAGATTACAAATGTTCAAGGAAGTTGTAGAGGGTGGAGATTACAGGCCTTTATTAAGAAGTATGAGTGCTGTTGTTATTGCTGGTCTTTTTGAGATTGTTCAAGATCCTGTTTTTGCAGATCAAGCTTGTGAAGTTTTATCTGGAAGAAGACCAATAGTTGTACATACAAGTTCATTACCCTATACCAATGATTCTATTTTAGATCTTTATCGATAGATATATAAATAAATAGTGATATTATGAGCCCACCATGTTATATGAAACTAATCCCCAAGGCCCCTATAATGATTCTTCAAGAGGGGGAGATTATAGACAAAACTTACCAACCTATTTAGCTTTAGAAGATATAACTAGGGCAACTGCTCCTGCCGGAACAGGCTCATCTATTGTGGACAGAACTGTTGCTGTTTTGGGCTTAAACAACTGGAGAGTGCCTATTGAAAGAGGAGAATGAAGGTTTCTTTCTATATTTTCTTTTATAGAAATACTTTTAAAGGTATTTTTTACTATAAAGTAGTATGACCAATATAATAAGAGAAGCATTTCAGAAAGTAAAGATAGATATTTCTGATTTAAGAAGCAAAACCCAGAAGAATGAAGAGGATTTTTCTAAGATAAATGAGAATATTTTAACTGCTAAAAAAGATTATAAGAAAAATTTAGATAATGTTTATGATAAATTAGAAGAGATGTTTGATTATTTAAAAAAAGAGAATAAAGAACTTAAAAGACAAATAACGCTTTTGAAGAAAAATGGGATTAAGAGTGAAGCTAAAAAGACTTCTTTGAGAAAAGAGATTGAAGAAGAACCGCTTTATGAAACTGAAGTTGAATATAAAGAAACTGGGGAAGAGAAAGAAGATAAGAAAAAGGGGTGGTTCTCTAAACTAGTGGATTTCTTGGCGGAAGAAGATGACAATTAAGGGTGTTTTAGATGAGTTAGAAGCTTATATGGATGGGGGGTATACTGAAGTAGTGGGAGAATTATGGTCTGAGTATTCTGAATTTATTGCGAGACATATTAAACCACAGATGGCTTTAGAATTTTATGAGTTTCTTGAAAAATATTGTATGACTAAAGAAAGAGATAAGTTTTATGATACTATTGTTAGGGGGGATTTACCTCCTTCCCAGCATTTAATTGTCAGAAGATATATTGGTTCAGATTGGGAAGTTTAATTAGAAAATTTTTTAAACTGATTTTTATTGATAATATTGGTGAGACAAATATGCAAGAAGCTAATAGGGATTTAACCACTTCAAGACCGGATTATAATTTGGTTAGTATAATCGGAAGTGATTTATTTTTTTGGAATGGCGGTGGATATAGTGAGAGAACAAGCGAAGTTGGAATGAATCCGCATGCAGGAGAACTAGTTGCTGTTAGAAGAAGAAACAGAGCATTCTTAGATATTTTGTATACTGTTGAAGTTATGGGAGCATTATATTTAGCTTATTCTATAGCACACGCGGGTTATGAATAAATCATTGGAGAATATAAATTCTTTTAAGTTTATAATTTTAGATGAAATATTATGCCGCATATAATAGTAGAAAATCAAGACCATTATTATCATGAAATTGTTGGAGCGAATGAGACTGCTTATATTGAGACCGTTTTTTACAAAGGACCAAAGGAAGGAAAATTGAAGATATGGTATAGAAGAAGAGAATGGGGAGAAGATTCAAGGTTTGAGCTTTTAGAGGAAATAGCCCTTAATAGCAGCTTTTTTCATGCGAAAGGTATGCATGATTCGGTACGTGATTTTTGGGAGAGGAGATTAGGACATTAGAACTTCTTCTGAATCATTAAAATCAATGTTAATACTATTAAGATAATTAGAAAATTAATAGGAAAATTTTTAAATCCTATCTATCTTGCGATTTGACATGAGAAAATTAATATTATTACTACTCTTATTAATGATTATACCTATTGCTTCTGCTAAACCAAGTGAGGTTGAGGCTTCTATTTATGTTTTAAATCTTGGAAAATTTGATGTTGGAACGGGAAGCTTTACTGCTGATTTTTACCTTTCGTTAAAATGCGATAAGTGTGAAATTGGGGATTTTGAGTTCATGAATGGAAGGGCCAGCAGTGTTGATAAAATAATTGATAGTAAAAATGAGAAATTTTACAGAATACAGGCTAATCTCAACAGCCCTGTTAACCTGAAAGAATTTCCATTTGATACCCAGGAAATGCAGATTGTTATTGAAGATAAGACAAAAGACAATAATGAGTTAATCTATGTTGCAGATCTTGAAGAATCTGGGTTTGATGAAAGCATTACTTTTACAGGATGGAATATTGATGGATTTGATGCAAAAGTAGATGAACATGAATACGATGTTTATGATTCTGTTTACAGCAGATATATGTTTACTATTTCAATTTCAAGAATAGCTTTAAATTCTTTTATGAAGACCTTTTTGCCTGTATTTTTTATTATGCTCGTTGTTTTATTCAGTTTTATTTTAGATCCGGATAAGATAACTACAAGATTAGGAATGGCTGGTTCAAGTTTAGTTGCGACTGTAATGTTCCATATCTCAATAAGCAACCAAATTCCTCCGGTGGGGTATTTAACATTTGCAGATAAATTTATGGTGCTTACTTACTTTATTCTTTTTGCTATTTTTGCAATTAATATATTGCTTTTAGAGATGCTTGAGAGAAAGGAGAATGAACTTGTTGAGAGGATACATAGAAAAACTGAATACAGTGTTTTCATTATAATACCATTGCTATATGTTTTATTGTTCTTAATCTTTTAAATAGGATAATATTCTTTTTTATATAAAACAGAATATGCTCAATTTTATCATGTGTTAAGCGGGTTAGAGTTAGGGGTGGGAATTTGGTTAATGATTCTTTTTAATAGGTTATCCAGGAGTGAGAAATTGGAATTTAGATAACATAAATATTTAAAAATCGAAAATTTAAGAAGATATTAATGAAAGCGATATTACCCGCTGCAGGGTTCGGGACAAGACTTTATCCTTTAACTATTGATAAACCTAAAGCACTGATTGAAGTTAATGATAAACCTATAATTGAGTATATTTTAGAAAAGATTGAAAATATTGTTGATGAGGTTTTTATTGTAACTAATAATAAGTTTTTCAATGATTTTGATAAATGGTTTAAGAAATTAAATTATTCCAAACCTATTAAGCTGTTGAATGACAATACCAATACCAATGAGGAAAGACTTGGAAGCTTAGGGGATATTAATTTCGTTATTTTGAAAGAGAGGATTAATGATGATATTCTGATTATTAATACAGATAATTTGTTTACTTTTGATATTAAAGAGCTGCATAATGAATTTTTGAAAAGAAAAGAAAGTGTAATAGTTCTTTATGATGTCAAATCTTTAGAAATAGCTAAGAGAATGGGCAGCGTGGATATAGTAAATGGTAAAGTAGTTTATTTTAAAGAAAAACCTGAAAATCCTAAAACTAGTTTAATTTCTATTGGTATTTATATGTATACTAGAGAAGTTTGTAAAATGTTTAAAGAATATTTAAGAAATAATAGTCCTGATAAGACCGGGGAGTTTTTAGAATGGTTACATACAAGAAAGAATGTTTATACTTATGAGTTTAATGGGAAATGGTTTGATATTGGAACCTTGGAAAGTTTAAATAAGGCTAAAGAAGAATTTAAATTATAAAAGCGAAGAACAAAGAAAATATGAAGAAATACAGAAATCCTTAAAGGACCTTTCTTCTAAAAAAGCTTAGACTTTCTATTCTACTGGGGTTATGGAAAAATCCTTTTATTTTATCTAAGATTATTGGGTTTAATTCTTTTCTTACTCTTTCTGATTCCTCTGGCGTTGAGAAGGAATGACCGCATTTAGCACATTGTTCTGTATTTATTGTAGCGGAACTTCCATTCTTTATTATTAATTTCTTAGAGTTTTCTAATTTTCCATTACAAAGAACGCATTTATGCTTCATTTACTATATTTTGATATTTATTTCTATTTAAAATTATCGGAACTTTGGAGTATGTATAAATAATCGATTATTACTGGTAATATTTAACTTTTTGGCTTCTAGCGGCTGTTTATTAGGGATAGAGGGAGAATTGATGATGGCGAGGTGATTCTTAGAGGTAAATAGATGAAACTAATAGTTATAATTCCAGCGTATAATGAAGAAAGGACAATAAAAAAAGAAGAAAGTGAAATTGTAACTGATTGAAACGACTCGTCAAAGATGGCAAAAATATTTAACAGATTGTGTGGATGTAATCATTTTCTATATTATTTATAATACATAAATTTATATACTTTTATGTATTATGATTTTTATGATAAAAGATACCTTAATTATCCAAAAAAGAGAATTAAACAATAAGCTTAAAGAAACCTATATTAAAAGAGATGTGATAAAAAAAGGAGTTGATTCTGACTTGGTTAAAGTTATAATCGGACCAAGAAGGGCTGGAAAATCCTCCTTTGCAGTTCATTTGCTGCCAAAAAATAAAAAATTCGGATATGTTAATTTTGATGACGAAAAACTGATAGAAGTAAAAGATTATGATGAAATAATCAATGCATTGAATTCTTTATATAAAAATCCTAAGCATATTTTATTTGATGAAATACAAAACTTGGAAAAGTGGGAGTTATTTGTTAACCGACTGCAAAGACAGGGTTATAATTTGATAATAACCGGCAGCAATTCAAAGTTATTAAGCCATGAATTAGCCACTCATCTGACAGGAAGGCATTTTCTTATGAATTTGTTTCCTTTTTCTTTTAAAGAATTTATTGAAACTGGAGAAAAAGAGCTGACTCAAAATGAAATCAGGGAAAAACTAGCATATTATTTAACTTACGGAGGATATCCAGAGCCACTAGTTAAAAAATTAGATTACAGAGAATATTTATCTACCCTCTTTAATTCAATCTTGTATAAAGACATTGTTAAAAGATTTAAGATAAGGTTTATACAGGGAATGGAGGATTTGTCTTCTTATCTTGTTTCAAATGCAGCTCAAGAGTTTTCGTATAATGCTTTGGCCAAATTAACAAAATGCAAGAGTGCACATACTGTAGAAAAATATCTTAGCTATTTAGAAGAGGCATTTATATTTTTTAGGGTGAATAGGTTTTCTTATAAAATGAAAGAGCAATTATCATCAAATAAAAAAATTTATTGTGTTGATAATGGGTTTATTTATGCCAAGGCTTTCAAATCCAGCCCAGATTTTGGCAAGCTTTATGAAAATGCAGTTGCTATAGAATTGAAAAAGCTTGAGATGGACGGGAAAGCCCAAATCTACTACTGGAAAAACCAACAGCAAGAAGAAGTTGACTTTGTTGTCAAAAAAGGATCAAAAATCAAAAGGCTTATTCAGGTATGCTATAAATGTGACTTAAAAACAAAAGGTAGAGAAATCCGGGCTTTAATCAAAGCAAGCGAGGGATTAAAATGCAAAGATTTAGTTTTGATAACTGAAAATAAAGAAGGTTATGAGGATTTTAAATGGTTTAATATAAAGAGAAAAATTCAATATATTCCATTATGGAAATGGCTTCTTGACTCAAAAAAATTTTAGGTGTGAGATTTTGGAGATGGCGAGTTAACCACAATAATATTTATAAATTAAAAATTTTAAGATAAAATAATAAATAGGGGTGATTCTTAGGAAGGTTAAATGAAATTAGTTGTTATAATTCCAGCGTATAATGAAGAGGTTATTTAATTTTTAGATGAAGTTCATTCTTCACAGAAAATTTACAATGTTTTTGAGTATAATAAAAGTTAAATAGTTTAAAAATAATGAATAGGAAATGTTAAGGGTTATTTTCGATACGAATATTTATGGGTTATTGGTCGAAGAAAAGAATATAGATATTATTGGTAAAAGAATAGCAGATGACAAGGAATTTGTAATATATGGCTTTAAACTAATAAGAAAAGAACTAAGAGATGTACCTAAAGGAGAAAAACTAGGAAAATTAAAGACAAGGAATCTTATTCTAACTCTTTACGACAAATTAACGGAAGGAAGATACCTTGAAAATTCAATTGAAATAGATAAATTAGCTTTAAAATTTTATAATGCTTACAGAGAATTCGGAGGTATTAAAAACTGGAATAAAAGCAATATTAATATTGATTTTACGCTTGTAGCGTGTGCCACTTTTTATAAATTAGATGTTGTTATTTCTGATGATTCTAAGACTTTGTTGAGCAAGCCTGCATTGAAAGCGTATAAACACATATGTGTAAAGGAAGGCATATGGCAACCCAATCTTTGGAGATATTCTGACTTAAAAATAAAATTCAATTTCTAGCTAGTTGTTACTTTTACAAATCTTCTTATTTCTGCCATAAATTGAGGATCTTTCTGAGCTTCCTTTATTTCTTTAGTTAATCTTCCCCACGAAATCTTAGAACCTACTCTGGAGGTTTTTGCTTTTCCTTGTAATGTTTCCTTTTTCATAATTATAATAATAGTTAGGATGTTATTTAAAATTATCGAAAATTTTATGCAATGAATATTGGATGAAAAATGCTGGGCTATTCCTGCCAGTGGCTGTATTTTGGCATTAAAGAGGGAATTTATGGTTGCGATATTTCACCTAAATATTTAAAAAGATAAATCTTGTATTCTTTCATGAACGTTTCTTTTAAGAAAGGTTCTAATAGGGGTGATTCTTAGAGGTAAATAGATGAAACTAGTCATAGTTATTCCAGCGTTTAATGAAGTTTAAGAGATAACTAATGACCGATAAGTTTATATATCCCATAGAGTTATCATATTATAAGTTTATAAAATGGCAATATTACATTACCCAAGATTGGATACCGTATTGAATGTCGAAGGAGTGATAAGAAGAGAAAAAAATCCTCTGTCAAAAAATGAAATAGATAGAAAACTAAATAAGAAGATAATGAGACCAACCTTAAATTTGATTTTGGAATATTTGGAGGATTCTGGAAAAATAGCTCTTTTAAAAGAGGGGATTATATGGATTTACAAGGAGGATATCAGCAAAAAGTTAAAGGAAAAATTGAAGAAAGGGATAACGGTAATGTAAATGAAGAAAGAAACAGAGGTTAAATTTAGTGAAGAAGCTTATAAAGAATATAGAGAATTGCAAGAATCCGTAGCAAAGGGAAAACAAGCAAAAAAGAAACCTACTTATGAGCAATTGTTAACTTCAATAAATAATGCTTTAAGAAACATAAAAGCCGATTACAGATATGGGGATTTGATTCCAAGAGGGTATATTACTAAAAATATTATTAATGAATATGGAACAGATAAGATATTTAGAGTTGAGCTTGTTGGTTATTGGAGATTACTTTATACTTTAATAGGCGATGATGTGAAAATAATTGCTTTTATTCTAGAGTATATAGACCATGATAGGTATAATAAGTTATTTGGGTATAGAAAAAAGTAAAGTTGGAAATTTTTAGATGGCTGATAATTCTCTGTCATAGAAATGCTTTTAAAATCATCTTTAGTTCTAAGTTGTAGGGGTTAAAATGAGAATATTAATGCTTAACTATGAATTTTCTCTCTTGATAAAAGTATTGTAGGTTATAGATTGCCAACGGTTAATTATAGAAAACTATATAAATAAGATATATATCATAATTATATAAAAAATATATAAATACGATATAAAATGTCATACAGAATATTAGTTGAAAAATTGCATAGAAATTTCAATAAAAAGTACATTACAAAAGAAGATATTAAAGACTTAATTGAACCATTAAAATTAGACTATTACTCGGCAGTAAAATATCTTTTAACAAACAACTACATTGTAAGAATATTAAGGGGCATATTTTATTTAAAAGGCATAGAAGAAAGAAAATTAAAGAAAATAGATGTTTCCTATAAAGAAGCAATATCAGAAGCATTAAAAATAAAAAATATAAAAAACTGGTATTTCGGACTTGAAACAGCTTTAAAATTAAATAATCTAACTCATGAATATATAGCCATAGATACCATAATATCAGATAAAATATTCAGGAAAAATATAATAAAAATTTTTAATCATAATATAAGATTTGTTAAAGCCAAAAAAGACTTATTTCTGTCAGGAATTAAAAGGGAAAAATATCCCTACTCAGATATTGAAAAAACAATTTTAGATATTATCTACTTTTCCAAATATAATAGTAAAAAAAATTCTGAAATAAAAAATAAAGTAAATGAATATCTTGAATCTGCTAATAAGAAAAAGATTTTAGATTATAGTAATAATTACTCAAAATCTGTAACAAAATTTATAGAGGAAATAATATGATAAGAAAAGAGATAATTGATTATTTAGCAGAAAAAACCAATGTTAAGCAGAAAGAATTAATTGAAAAAGATGTTATTCTCCATAGATTATTATTTGAATTGTTATTGAATAGGAAATTTGACTCAGAATATGCGTTTAAAGGTGGAACTTGCTTAATGAAATGTCATCTAGGATATTATAGATTTTCAGAAGATTTGGATTTTACATGGCTTAATACTAAAATATTAAAAAATAAATCGGAAAAACAAATAAGAAAATTACTCTCAATTGAAATAAATTATTTAGCATCTTTACTAGAGAAAATAAGCAAGAAATTAAATTTGGATTTTAAAGCTGACAAAAGAAATAAGAAATATTTTGATTTTGGAGGAAGCAATGCTTATGCAACGTTTAAATTATGGGATAATAATGAGTTTATCAAAATACAGGTAAATTACAGAGAAGTGTTATTTTATCCTGTTAGAAAGAAAACTGCAAATACGATGATTGATAAAGATATTAAAAAAGAATTTTCCCTTATATTTCCTGAAGAAAGCGAATTCCTACTGAAAGATATTAATTTATATGTCTATGATTTAAAAGAAATTTTAGTTGAAAAAATTAGGGCTATTTTAACCAGGAAAGGAGTGAAGGCAAGAGACTTCATAGATGTTTACATGATTGGGAAAGATAAGAAGCTAAAATTTGAAAAATTTGAATTTGAAATTATTTCCAAAGTTGAAAATGCAATGAAATTTGAGAAATATAGAGTAAATTTTAAAGATAAATTAGAAAGCAAGCCTATTATAAGTTTAGGTAGTGAAGAATATTTACTGCTTAGACCTATTGGAGAAGATTTTCACGAATTTTTGGAAAGAATGAATAAGTTTATTGAAAAAATATTAAAGAAACTATCTGAAACGGATAAAGGTTGACCACTTAATTTTTGGATTATTAGGTGCGGGATATTGGATGCCTCAGATGCAGGATTTTAGATGGAAAATAATGGTGGTTTTTGGCTCTGATGGCAAAATTTTGTGGTTTGAGGGGGTTTTGGAGATGGCGATGATTTATAAATTTAAATTTTAAGATAAAATAGGAGTATTCTTAGATGTATTAAATGAAATTAATAGTTATAATTCCAGCGTATAATGAAGTTTAATTTTTAGATGGGTTCATTCTTCACAGAAGATTTACAATGTTTTTGAGTATAATAAAAGTTAAATAGTTTGTTATGAAAATAAGATAAAATGCAGGTTAGAATTAAAAAAGAGAATATAGAAAGATTAAGAAGTACTCTTAAAAAATATAAGAAGGAAAATATCGAGTATAATGAACCTCACTTTACATTGAAATTAGACAGACTTAAGATAGATAGAAAAGAAGTAATTAAAAACATACTTAAACCCGATAAGTTAGTTTTGGCTGGTGTATCAAAATCTAAAAATCCAAACTACGAACAAATTTATGATCTCTATTTTAAATTGAGCAAAAACCGAATGTTTAAAATACCTATAAGCATTAAACCAAAATGTTTATATTTAATAACAATCTTTAAGATAAGAAGGAAAATACAAGATGAGGCAATCAAATACTACCAGAAGTAAAAGAGAATATACTGTAAAGAACCTTAAATTTGACTATGACAAATCTAATGATTTATTATATGTCTACAAAGAGGATTCCAGTGTTTATGCTAATGTGATAATTGGAGAATTTCATATAGAACTTGATAAGGAAGGAAATGTTGTTGGTGTTGAGGTTTTGAATGCTTCTGAATTATTAAGCGAATATGGCGTGAATAAAGATCTGCTTGTCAATATGAAGAAAACAGAACTAAAAATAGTAGTTAGAAACAATTCTTTACTAATTTTCTTAATGATATCTTCTTTAATTGAAGAGAAATCAATTCCGATTACAATGAACGATTTGGAAAGCCCCATAATGAGGGCTATGGATTAATCTTTTATATTTTGGATGAAAAAGTGTGATTTTGTGTTATAAGGCTTATAGATAAAGTTCATATTTCACAGAAAATTTACATAATATAAATATTTATAAATTTAAATTTTAAGATAAAATAGGAGTATTCTTAGATGTATTAAATGAAATTAATAGTTATAATTCCAGCGTATAATGAAGTTTAATTTTTAGATGGGTTCATTCTTCACATAAAATTTACAGAGGACTAAATTCAAAATAATTGCATACAGAATTGTTTAATGGTGTTTCATCATATAACAGAAAGCTTTATATATATGTTATAACAAATAATATTATATGTTTAAAAATATAATTGATTTCAAAATCTTGAACTTGTATAGCAAAGATTACAGCAGTTCTTATTCTATTAGGGAGATAACTAAGATTTTAAATATTAATTATTCCCATACTTTTAAAAGAATTAATGAATTAGTTAAAGAAGGGATTTTAACAAAGGAGAAAAAGGGGCAGGCAAACAATATTACTTTCAACATTAAAAATTTGGAAGCTGTAAAGTTATTGAGTTTTGTTGAAGAAAACAAGAAAATTGAAAATCCTACTTTGAAATTAGTGATAAAAGAAGCAATTAATATAGATCCTTTTTCGTGCATTGGATTATTTGGGAGCAGAGTTTCAGGAGGAGCTAAAAAAGATTCAGACTGGGATGTTTTTATTATAACTGCTAAAAAAAAGAATATGGAAAAAATTGGAGCTAAATTTCCTTACGCCAAAAATATTCATTTTGAAGTATTTTCTATAGATGAATTTGAAGATAATTTAGTTGCTAGAGAGGATACTGTTGTTAAACATATAGTTAGGAATAAACAAATTCTTTTTAATCCTTATCCTTTTTATAATATTATAAATAATTGGGAAATGGTAAAATATGCTCCAACTCAATAAAGTGGAAGAAGAATATGGAAAATTATTGAAAGTTAAATCTATTAGTGAAAATAAGAAGATCTTGAGCAACTTAAAGTGGCAGAAAGCGATTAATGACCTGTCTCTGGCTGAAGGATTGTTGAAAATTTCTACAGATAAAAAAATCAAAGAAGTGTTGAATTATTCTGAAGAAATTACTTTCTTTGATTGGGTTATTGTTTCATCTTATTATTCTATATTTCATTCAGCTCAAGCACTATTGGGGGTTAAAAATGTTAAGATTAACAATCGGCTACATTATGCAACTTTGATTGCCTTTGCAAAACAATTTATTGTTAATAATGAGCTTGAAGAAGAATTATTTATGATTTATGAAGATTCTGAGAAAAAAGCAAAAGAGTTATTAGAGATATTTGAGAAAGAAAAAGGAAAAAGAGGAAAATTTCAGTATCATAGATTATCAAGGAGTAATCTTGAGCCTGCTAAAAAATCGATAGAAAATGCAAAAACTTTTTTGGATGTTATTGAGAAAGTTCTTGTGAATAATAAAATAATATAGGTTTATGTTACGGATTTTTGATGAAAAATAGTGGTGGTTTTGAATGTATTTTGGAGTTTTAATGTCGCGATGCTTTATCTAAATATTTAAAAAGATAAACTTTGTATTCTTTCGTGAACGTTTCTTTTAAGAAAGGTTCTAATAGGGGTGATTCTTAGAGGTAAATAGATGAAATTAATAGTTATAATTCCAGTGTATAATGAAGAAAAAAATGATAAGAGGTGAGATTTAATTGGAGCGAATTTTAGATTTAGAAATTGACGGAAGAAAAATTCACCTTTCTGACAAGCAATGGAAGCATATTATTAATTTTCATCCAAATGTAGAAAATCCTGAGAAAATAAAAGAAGTTCTTTTAAATCCATTAATTATTAAAAAAGATAATTTTGACAGTTCTTTGAATTATTATTATAAATATGATAAGACTAAGAATATGCACTTGATGGTGTCAGTAAAGTATTTAAATGGCGATGGGTTTGTAATAACAAGCTTTTATATTAAAAAAATAAGAAAATGAAAGACGAATTAAATATATATTATAATGAGGAAGCGGATTTATTAGAGTTAATAATAGGCAAAACAACTCCTGCTTATTATGAAGAAATTAAAGATGGGGTATTTGAAAGAATTGATGAAAAAACTGGAAAAATAAAAGGATTTTCTGTTTTTAGCCTTAAGAAAAGAATGAAGAATGGAAATATTAATGTTCCACTCCCTGTTAAAGTCCAGCTTAGTTCTTCTTGACTATTAATTTTTAGAGAATATAAATATTTATAAATTAAAAACTTAAGATAAAATAGGGGTGATTCTTAGAGGTATTAAATGAAGATACTAATGCTTAATTATGAATTTCCTCCTATTGGGGGGAATGTTTGGAAAGAAAATTATATAAATAAGTAAAGTTATTAAAATAGTTAAGATGAATAAAATAAATACTGTTGGAGTTAGTATGAATATTGTAGTTAGAGAGGATAAAATAGACGATAGAAAAGTATTTGTGATAAATAATGAAGAGCTTGGAGTTTCAGATTTTGGTGATACATTAGATGATGCCATGGATAATTTTAGGAAATCAGCTAAGATGTATTTAGAAACTTATCCTGAAAAAAGCACATTACCGCAAGTATTATAAGTATTATAAGTATGAAAATAATGATGGAAAATATTAATAATTTTGATCAAGAGCCCAATGAATATTTTAATAAAATAGAGAAACAAATATTAAAAAGCGTAGAAACAATAACTAAATCATTATTAGAAACATTCAGGTTCAATTTTGTGTATTCTAAAAAGGTTTCGGAGAAACAGGAAAAATTAACTGAGAAATCTGTTAAAACTTATAGAACTAAATATTGGAAAATGGCCTTAAATAAAGCTAATAAAGATAAGAATAGGGCATATAAAATTTACACCAAAAACTTAAAATTATTATCTTAGGCTCTTTTACTATCTTCTTTTTTAATTTCTTCTTTAGGTGTCGGGATTATGTTAATATTCAGCCTTTTACATGTTTCTTCAAACCCTTTGTCTCTTGCATGAACTATATTTATATTTTCCCTAAGAAAACCAGCTATGATAATTATATCTAAATTCCCTATTTTGTATTTTTCTCCCCTTTCTTTAACTATTATATCGTTGGTGTTTTTTACTAAATTTTCATAAGATTCATCTTCTTTTTCTCTTTTTATTTCGCCTGTTCCAGCTTCATCTCTCCACTTTTTTACTTTACTTATAGCTTGTTTTTCTTCCAACTTGAAATTATTTATTAGGATTCCAACTGCTTCTGAAAAAGAAACTTCGTGAATATAAAATAAATTTGGCGGGAAAGCAAATCCCTTAATTTTAAAGTTTTCAGGAGAATCAAAACATACAATTAGGTTAATTAATCTGCTGGTATCAATACCATTTTTTATGGCTCCTTTTATTTTAATATTTCCTTTTATTGTTCTAGCTTCTTTTATTGTCTGAACCATCTTTACTTTACTAACTTATTTTAAGTATTTAATTATTATTGTAGTTAATTATAGGTAGAAGATTTATGTAACAAATATTAGTTGTTTTATGTAACGAATATTGGATGCTTTCATGTAACGGATTTTGGATGAAAATGGAGGGGGATTTTGGCTCTAATGCTGATATATTAGAGATAGAGCGGGAATTGATGGGGATGGTAAATCTAGAGAATGTTGTTAATGCTAGTTATCGTAGTCCTGATGAAGCTAAGGCTGAACATAGAAAGGTTGTTGAAGAATGGAAAGGGAAATTAGTTGGTTATGAAAGTTAATTTTTAGATAAAGTTTACAGAACTTAGACAGTATTTAATTCTTCTTTGTTTTTTTATTTTTAGATTCCTTTTTTAGATTTTCTTTGTTTTCTCCATTAGTTTCTTCAATTGTATTGTGCATTAATTTTACTTTCTTAATAAATGTTTTTGCAAATTCTAAACAGGATTCGGCATCTTCTTTAGTTACTGGCACCGCCCTATATTCTGAATCACTTCTTAATATTCTAAATCTATCAAATTTATTTAATTCCTCTTCTGAAAATTTTTTTGAGTAAAATTCTTTTAGAAAACTTATTGTTGCTTCATGGG
>Ga0208958_1000776_pt1 | contig 36530 bp, 42 predicted proteins | sample RifOxyB1_FD_184032 | JGI IMG/M metagenome (GOLD analysis project Ga0208958, IMG submission 184032) | Soil microbial communities from Rifle, Colorado - Rifle Oxygen_injection B1 (SPAdes) | ecosystem: Environmental > Terrestrial > Deep subsurface > Rock core/Sediment | place: Rifle, Colorado...
CGGGACCTGATCCCGTGGGAGCAATTACCCGAGAAGCAGAAGGACATTAACCGGCACGCTTTTGACGCCCTGATCGCCTATCTCACCGAGTAGGAGGAAACGTGAAACCGATAACGCGAAGCGATGATGAGAGGCTGGGATTTTCTGATGCGAGTCACGGGTACGAGGGCGTCCTGCACGAGGCCCTGAAAGCCGTGATCGCAGAGAGGGACAAACTCAAAGATGGTCACTGTAAAGACTGCTGTTGCGCCCGTTCATGGGAGGCGTTAGGGATCTACGAACTTACCAATATGAGCATACCAGAGCATATCGCCGCCCTCCGCGCCGACCTTGCCGCCGCCCTCGCCCAACTCGCGGACGAGAAACAGAAGGTTGCCAACCTCGAAGAATATATGCTCAAAGGTGTCGCGTTCAGGGATGATTTGCAAGCCCGTCTCGCGGAGAAGGGGGGGCAGGTGTGCAGGGCGAGGAAGTTGCTGAAGAACGTAGAGAAGGCGATAAATGATTCCATCCGCTTGGAGCAGCCGAGTTTTGATATGCCGCCCGAACCGGCAACGCAGCGAGATCACGAAGCGGGGATGATATGCGCCATGATTCAAGACGAACTCGCCCTTGCCTCTTCGACCCCCTGCGCTCACGCGAAAGAGGCGGAGAGGCTGCGGGAGGAACTTGGATTAGCGAGAACTTACGGATGCCCCTGTTGTTCGGATTTAAGGGAAGCAGGAGAGGGGGCGCTGGCTTCTATTAACGAACGAATTCGTCAAAAGCGGGCTGAAGGATGGACTGCTGACCATGACGCGAAACACGAAGACCAAGAGTTGGCGGTCGTGGCTGCTTGCTATGCCGCAAATGGGACTTACGCTCCCGCCATAGACTGGCCCGAAACGTGGGCGTCAGAATGGGACAAAAGAAAGAAGCATAACAGGGAGAAACAACTGGCAATAGCAGCGGCATTATGTATGGCAGAAATAGACCGATTAGCCGAACTCCGCCGAAGAATGGTGTATCACAAATGAGTGAATGTGCGATTTGGGGCGGTTCAATAATGAGCAGAGGATACGGAATACATGGTAAGAAATTGGCCCACAGGATCGCATGGGAATCCAATTATGGTCCTATCCCCACCGGGATGTGGGTATTACATCGTTGTGATAACCCTCCATGCATCAACCCGGAACATTTATTTTTGGGGACAAGATCCGACAACATGATTGATTGCACAATAAAAAACAGGTTGCCGCAGAGAAAATTATCTCCCAATGATGTTATCGCAATACGAGAATATTCATCCATAGGGATTAACGCCACATTGCTTTCCGAAAAATATGGCGTTTCACAGAGATCAGTGTTGCGAATACTACATGGGGAAACGTGGTCCCATGTCCGCCGCCGCGCAGGGGGGTGAGTAGGCGGTTCAGTAATATGTCAGGCGCTACAACACCAAACTCGTCGAAGCCAACGGAGGAAAAGTGATGGACCTGTCCAAGCCTGACACGCTCTGCGTCTACTGCGGTACCGACCTTGGAGATTTGGCCTAGGCAGAGGAATTGCTACAGGAAATGGTCGATGCCGTGAAGAAGGGACCGGCGACGTACGACATGAGGTACAAAGTAATCTCTTTTCTCAACCGTCGTAGGCGAGTTTATCCTTGACATCCCGGAACCGATGTAGTACCGTGGACAGTACATGCCCCGACACGACTACGCACAAACGAAACGACGGAGAGCGGCCCGTAGAGCGACAGGGAAGTGCGTTGCATGTTGCAAGCCCTCATTGAAGTACCGGTGCCCGACGTGCAACGGGAAGAAGAACCGGAACTGGAACAAGGTACGGCGGGAGATGGTCGGTCGCTGTGCTCACTGTCTCAAGCCTTTGCCCGAGCACCGGAAGGTGTTCAAGACGTGCGGCTGGTGTTCGGAGAACCGACTCGATAAGAAGGGATGGTAAATGGACCGCAGACATAAATGGGGCGAAGGGGTTAGGGGGAAGGACCAACATTTCCACTATACGTGTCGTGTGTGCGGAAAGAAAGCGAAGAGATATGATCTTGACGTGCTTTTAACGTGGGCGTGGATGAAATACGCCCCAAAACTTACGAGCAATATATTCAAAAGATTCCCGTTAGGTAGGGTAAAAAAAGCGTTGGGGGTCTCTTATGGAAGTAGTTACTTGGGCGCTTCCAAAGTCGGGAAATTGCCAGATATATCTTGCGGGGGACTGGCACTACGGTGCGTTGACCTGTTCCCGGTCTTCCATCAAGCAGATGGTCACGGCGATCGCCGGGGAGAAAGACGCACTCCTTATTCTCATGGGCGATCTGATCGAAGCGATCACACCTGACGACCGGAGATGGCAGACGACTTCCGTGGATTGGCAAAGCAAGCTCTATACACCGGGAGAACAGGCGGCGGCGATCATCCGGGACTTGGCTTCGCTTAAAGGCCGGATACCGGTCATCCTTGCAGGAAACCACGAGTGGCGGTTGATGAACGTCGAGTGCTTCCCACAGACCATCGCAACCGTTCTTGGGTCCGAGTACGGCGGGTCGTCTGCCGTCGTCCACTTCGAATGGGAGAAGAAGACCGCTTTTCGTGTCCATGTTTCGCACGGCGGCTGGACCCCGAACTCCAACGCGAAGGATGTCGTTCAGCAGGACGCGAACATGCGGGCGACGTTGAAGATGAAGCTCCAGGATCAGGTCGGTGACTGCATTGCTCATTTCTGCGGACACGGGCATCGCTTGATGCTCCAGCCTCCGACGGCGCACCGGCAGTTGTACATCACCACGACAAAGGCGGGGAAGATCAACCAGAACTATAAAGTTTCGGCGGTTCAGAGCGCGGAATATCTCCACCCGGACACTCGTTGGTTTGGTATGTGCGGCTCGTTCCTCAAGCTCTACTCGCCTCCCGGAAGCAAATCGATCGGGTACGCGGAAATGGTGGGCTACCGCCCAAATGAGATTGGTTGCCTACGGGCTGTAGTGCGGGGGGGTCAGCTTGTGAACGTAGAAAAGTTGGTTTATTGAGATGGAATATCTCATCATAATCATCCTGCTTTTAATTCTATTCAAAGACTTTTAGGGGGGGCCTTACCATGAAAGACTTCGACCGCGTAGAACTCGGTGCCGTTCGCACGTTGAGCGAAGCGGAGTATTTCTTCAAGCGGAACCAGGGCGTTGCTGCCCGTCGGGAATTTCATTCCCGCTACACGGAAAAGATCAAGGCCCGGTACAATAAAATATTTATGAGAAAAGGGAAGGAGGAGTTATGAGGATCAATGATAGAGAGTTACGTGAAATGAAGCAAGACATCGACGCTCAATGGTTGCAGCGGGCTTCGTCCAAGTACATGTACGGCGTAAACGAAACGCTGAAAGCGGCGGGTGTGCTTCAATATCGCGTTGCGTCGTTGGACCCACCGAAAGGAGTAGAGGGGCTAAAGTTCGAGCATCATCAGTTCCCGCATCCGGAATATGATGCGAAGGCGCTCGGCGCGGAGAATTTGTTTTACGCCTTTGCTCTCTTTATGGACGCGGTGTTGCTGCGGCGTATCGAATCGATCGCACTGTTGGTGTGGAGAACCCCCCCGGAAATCTGCGCGGCGCGGGATTTCGACACCTACAATATGGATTATGCTATTTATTGCCGTGTGTCCGTGTGGTTGAACAAGGGGGAAGAGCTGTGATCCTCGTTGTGGATTTCGAAACTTTTTTCGATAAGGAGTACAGTCTCAAGCGGCTCACGACCGAGGAATACATCCGTGATCCCCGGTTCAAGGTTCACGGCGTCGGTCTGAAAGCCAACGACCAGCCGTCCGCATACATCTGGACGGATGTCAAAGGCTTCTTGAACCAGATCGACTGGAGTAAGGCGTTCGTTCTTTGTCACAATACTCGGTTCGACGGAGCGATTCTTTCGTGGCGATACGGCATCCGTCCGAAGTTCTTACTCGACACTCTGTCTATGGCGAGGGCCGTGTTCCCGCATGAGTCCGGTTCACTCGCAAACCTGTCCAAGCTCTGCGGCCTCGGTGAAAAGGGCAACGACCTTGTGAACTTCGCCGGGAAGCGGGACCTGACCGAAGAAGAACAAGTTGCCCTCGGCCTGTATTGCATGAACGACGTGGACTTGACGTACAAGTTATTTCAGACCATGAAGTCGAAGGTTGCACCTTCGGAACTAAAAGTCATTGACCAGACTTTAAGGATGTTTACTGAACCCGTCTTAGAGCTGGACGAGAAGGTCTTGTTCGACCACTTGCAGAAGATCCAGGTGAAGCAGGCGCAACTCCTCGACGGTCGTGACCTGACCGGGTTAAGGAGCAATCCTCAATTCGCGAAACAACTCGTGGCCCTCGGCGTAGATCCTCCGACAAAGATCTCGGCCCGAACGCAGAAAGTGACCTTCGCCTTTGCCAAGACGGACGAGGGAATGCTGTCGTTACTCGAACACCCCGACGTAGAGGTGCAAGCCCTCGCCGCCGCACGGCTTGGGGTCAAGAGTTCGATCGAGGAGACGAGGACGAAAGCGTTCTTGGGCATCTCAGAGAGGGGTGCGTTCCCTATCGCCTTGGATTACTTCGGCGCGAGAAATTCTTCGAGGTTCGGAGGGGCGGAAAAAACCAACATACAAAATCTCCCTCGCGGCGGGGAACTTCGTAAGGCGATCATCGCTCCTGCGGGGCATGTCCTTGTGGTCAGCGATTTCTCCGCGATCGAGGCCCGCGTCTCGGCGTGGCAAGCGGGGCAAGCCGATCTTTTAGAGCAGTTTCGAAACGGAGAAGATGTATACTGTCAATTTGCATCCCGCGTCTACGCCAAGAAGGTCACGAAGAAGGACCATCCAAAGGAGCGAGCGATCGGAAAAGCGTCGATTCTCGGAATGTCCTACGGTATGGGGTGGAGAAAGGCGGCGGCGTGGGTTCTTTCCGGGCCGTTGGGTATGCCTCCGATCACGTTCGGCAGAGATGATCTCGACGCGATGGGCGGGTACTTGGACACGAAACTCGATGTTAAGGGCGTCACCACGAAGTTGACCGGTATTCCGCTTCAGATTCATTGCTCCGCCACGAAACATCTGGTGGACTCGTACCGGCAGACGTATACGAAGATCCCCGATTATTGGCGGACCTGTAATCGCATCCTCGACTGCATGTATCGTGGGGTGAAGCATCAGTTCGGCGTTCTTTCAACCGACCACGAGCGACTGCTTCTGCCGAACGGCCTTTCGATCCACTACAAGGGGCTGACGCAGGATGGCGACTCGTGGTGGTACGTCGGGAAGAAAGGACGGCAAGATGTAAAGCAGCACATATTTGGAAGCAAGATTTTCGAGAACAGCATTCAAGCTCTTTCGCGGATCGTAATGACCGACGCCATGCTCGAAATCGGGAAGCTCTACAAGGTCGTAATGACTGTCCACGACGAAATAGTCGTCTGTGTCCGGGAAGACCTCGCGGAAAAAGCGGCGTGGGTCATGGGCGAAATAATGAGCAAAGCCCCTGCCTGGTGTAAAGACCTGCCGGTTGCCTGTGAGATCGGAATCGGCAGATCATATGGTGAAACTAAGTGACCGCCTACTACAACGAGTTCGACCCCAAAGCCGCATCTTGGCTTCGTGAGTTAATCAAGCAAGGCCATATCGCCCCCGGCGAAGTGGATGAAAGGAGCATCGTTGAAGTCCGACCTGATGACCTTGTGGGATACGATCAGTGCCACTTCTTTGCTGGCATCGGAGTGTGGAGCCACGCGCTCCGAAAGGCCGGTTGGCCTGATGACAGACAAGTCTGGACCGGCTCCTGCCCTTGTCAACCATTCTCCGCCGCAGGAAAACGGGGCGGCACCGACGACGCTCGGCATCTCTGGCCCGAGTTCTTCCGTCTCATCGCGGAGTGCCGACCTGTCACGGTCTTTGGCGAACAGGTTGCGAGCAAGGACGGACTCGCTTGGCTCGACGCTGTACACGCTGACCTGGAAGGAGCGGACTACGCCGTCGGGGCGGTCGATACCTGCGCTGCGGGCTTCGGTGCGCCGCACATCCGGCAACGACTGTACTTCGTGGCCGACGCCGAATGCGGGGCCTCAGAACGACACGGACAGCCGGTGGGAGGAGAGGCGCGAGGAGATCAAGGCGTCAGGGAAATACGGGCCGGGGCACAACGGATTCGGGATGACGTTGGGGATGGCTTCGACTCTTGCTTCGTGGCCGACGCCGACGACGAGGGATCACAAGGACGGAGACGAGAACAGTTGCAAGAACGTGCCAGTAAATGCGCTATTGGGCAGGACGGTGGTGTTGGCGAGTTGGCCGACGACCCAGACGCGAGACGCACACGGAGCATTCAAGAACCACAGCAAGGGCGGGAGGGATATGTCGAGCGAGGCAAATCTGGCTTTTTGGCCGACTCCGATGGCGGGGACGCCCGCTCAGAAGGGATACAACGAGGCAGGGAACACGGACAGCAGCCGCAAGACCGTGGCCCTTGTAATGGATTTTGGTCCAACGCCGCCTGGATCCCCTGCCGGGACGGTAAGTGGAGGGCAGTTGAACCCGGCACATTCCCGTTGGCTAATGGGTCTCCCGCCCGAGTGGGACGACTGCGGGGTTACGGCAATGCTATCGTTGCGCCGCAAGCGATCGAGTTTGTGAGAGCCTATAAGGAGGTGGTCGGTTGAAAACGCTTATCCGGCTCAAGAAAGACATGGCTGCGATCGTCTTCACCCCGCAGGGGTGTCAGCTCGTCTACCCCGAGGGGACGGATACGGACCTCCAGCATGTGTCGCTGGCGGCGTCCGTGACGATGGCGATCCAATACGAGGTCTTTGTGCAGTCGATGTTCGCGTTCCTAAAAGACGTGACGACGGAAGAGAAAGGAGTAACGCATTGATTGTGCTGAATGCTAAAGGCAAGCCCTTCTCCTGGTCCTACTCGTCTCTGTCCGAGTTCGAATCTTGCCCCGCCCGGTACGCCGCGAAGCGGTTTTACTGCACGACCGTTGAGGCCCCGACCGAGGCTACGATCTGGGGAACTCGGGTCCATAAAGCCTTCGAAGAGCGTATCCGTGATGGCAAGCCGTTCCCCGAGGACTTTCCGCCGACCTACGAGCCGTGGGCGAAGGTTCTAAGTCAACTGCCCGGAGAGAAACAGTTCGAACGACAGTTCGCCGTCACGAAGAACCACGTCCCTTGCGGTTGGTACGCAGGCACCGGACGAGGCGTCGTCGACCTGCTCATCTTGCACGAAGATACCGCCACGATCATCGACTACAAGACCGGCAAGAAAAAGGATGACAACACCCAGTTGGAACTTTTTGCGTGGTTTGTAGCGAACGAGTACGACGTGAAGCCAGTCTTCAAGACGTTCAAGTACCGGTACATCTGGCTTAAAGACAACTCCACGACGGGGGGTGAGTTGAAGTATCTCGACGCTAAGCTCGTAATGAATCGGATGTTGCCCCGGATCGAAGCGATGGAGCGGGCGTGGAACGCGGGAGAGTTCCCCTGTTTCCCGTCAGGTCTGTGCAACGGCTGGTGCCCCGTGGACGAATGTATCCATTGGAGGGCGAGAAAGGAGTGGAGATGAGCACAAAGCGAAGTATGATGGTTCCTCAGTTAACAACCGACGATGTAGTGAGGCATATCCTTCAAGAACTGGAAAAGTTGTATGAAGAACGCGCAGAAGAACTGATATACACGGGCAAGTATAAGAGATACAAAAACCCCGAGAGGGTGAGACGAGAAACGATAAAAAGATTACGCAACGGTGTGGAGGGGGCACTCCAATGGGCATGAAAACCGGCCCCGAAAATAAGATCAAGAAGAAAGTTCGATCCCGAGTCTTACTCCGCGACACCTTGACCGGGGTAGAGCGGTGGCACGAAAACGAGTATCCATACTTTGAATATTTGTGGGAGTACGGTAACAACAGTTGCGACTGTAACCGATTCATGTACCTTTATCCGGATAGCGAAGAAGAGTTTCCATGCAACGTGGGTGAGAACAGGTTCGTCATGGTGCGTTGGGAAGGAGAGAAAACAGAATGAAGACCGGCCCCGAGAACAAGATCAAGAAACAGGTCAAAGACCTTCTGAACAGTCACGGAGTCTTTAATTTCCCTGTCGCCGCTTCGCCTTACGGCTACGCGGGGATCTCCGACCGGCTGGCGGTGCTGCCGAACGGCAAATTCCTTGCAATTGAAGTGAAAGCACCGGGCAAGGTCGCCACACCGCTCCAGATGGAGTTCCTGAAGAAAGTGAACGCGAATAAAGGCTTTGGCTTCGTCGTGGACGGTGAAGAGGCGCTGAAGGCGTTGGACTACTTCTTGGCGAAGAAGGTCTACTACTGATGCTTCCTGAATTAAAAGTCCTGAAAGGCCACATCATCCTCCCGCTCGTGGACCCTGAAGCCTTCAGGAAGGTCTTCCCGACGGTCAAGACCGCCAAGGTCAACGGGTCCTACGTCGCGGCTCTGCCGCACGACGTGAAGTCGGTTCGACTGTTACAGAACAGAGGGTATAATGTACCATCTTTGTTAACTTCCTATAATTGGCCTGGAAGACTGTCTCCGTATAAACACCAACGAACGATGACAGATTTTCTAATAACCAACCCAAGAGCGTACAACTTATCGGGAATGGGTACTGGTAAGACCGCGAGCGCATTGTGGGCCACCGACTTTCTCATGCGGCAAGGCGAAGTGAAGAAGACCTTGATCGTCGCTCCGCTCTCGACCCTCGACCGGGTGTGGGCGCAAGAACTGTTCCACGTCCTGCCTCATAGGAGGTTCCATATCCTGCATGGGTCAAGGGCGAAAAGACTGGAACTTCTGAAAGATCCAAAGTGCGACTTCTACATCATCAATCACGACGGTGTCGAAATCATTGCCGACGCCTTGGCGAAAAGACCAGATATCAACCATGTCATTTACGACGAACTCGCCGCAGCGAGAAACGCAAGAACGCACAGGGCACGGACCATGTTCGCCATTCTCAACCGGCAGAACATCCCCCGCTCCGCGTGGGGCCTCACAGGAACGCCGACGCCTACCGCTCCGACCGACTGCTTCGGGCAGATCCGGCTCCTCACGCCGGAGAGGTACACGAAAGGTTTCCGCACCATCCAGAACGAACTGATGACGCAGGTCAGTCAATTCAAGTGGGTGCCGAAACACGGCTCTGCTGAACGAGTATACGAACTGATGCAGCCTTCTATTCGATTCGCTCTTGAAGATTGTCTCGACCTGCCACCGACGATCTACCAGGAGCGGGAATGTGAACTCACGCCGCAGCAGCAGAAACACTACAAGGAAATGGAACGACAGTGTTTCACGGAGATCCAAGGCACGAGCATAAGTGCCGTCAACGCCGGGGTGCTTCTCGGGAAACTTTGCCAAGCGAGCCTCGGCATTATGTACGACGGCGCGGGCGGGGTCGTGGATATGGATTTTGGTCCTCGGCTGAAAGTCTTGAAGGAGGTGATCGAGGAATGCGACGAGAAGGTGATCGTCTTTGTGCCGTACACAGGTGCGTTGCTCCGTTTCTATGATGAATTAAAGAACCACTGGTCAGTCGAAATAGTCGATGGATCTGTTTCGGCTTCCAAGCGGAATAGGATCTTCAAAGACTTCCAAGAGGGGGTTAACCCGCGTGTCATTCTCGCGCACCCAGGAACGATGGCCCACGGGTTGACCCTCACGGCAGCGACGACGATCGTCTGGGCCGCGCCTGTGACCTCGACGGAGACGTTCCTACAAGCGAATGCAAGAATATCGAGACCGGGACAGGTAAAGACCGCCCACATTATCATGTTGCATGGATCGGCAGTTGAAAGAAGGCTCTACCAGACTTTGAAGGAGCGCAGACGACTGCAAGACTTGGTTCTGGAACTCGCAAAGGAGGGACGGAAGTGACGAACGACCACGAACGGTGGCAGACACCGCCTGAGATATTTGACCCGCTCATGGCAGAGTTCAACTTTGATATGGTGGATATCGACGCTCAGTGGCTTGGCCGTGCTTTGTCCGAGTATATGCATGGAGTGAATGAGACATTGAAAAAGGCGGGGGTGATCCAATTAATAGACTCATCGGGCGTAATGCACGGGCCAACGACCGAGCACCATCGGTTTCCATTTCCGGGGTGTACCGCCGGGAAATCCGACGCCGAAGGACTGTTTTATGCCTTTGTTCTTTTCGTGGACACAACGATTTTGCGACGGATTGAGTCGGTTGCGTCTGTAGTCTGGAGGACCGCTCCAGAGATTTCGACTGCTCGGGATTTTGATCCTTTCCGGATGTCGTATTCTGTTTACTGTCGTTTTTCTGTGGCGTTGAAAAGGAGGGAGGAGACATGAACGCGGGAAAATACTTATCCGTGGGAAAACGAGAAGCGTTCGTTCGTGGAGAGGCACCAGATAGCGGCGGGGGGTTGTGGCCCATAAACGAGGGGCGCAAGTTTACCGTTGGGGAGCAGTACGATCCGCTTGCCAACGCTGCAAAAGGTTTAGCCTTGGCGTGTCGGAAGACAATGGATATTTTACGGACCCGCGCTTTGGTGATCCGGAGGGGTGAGGAGGATCTGCCATGAACGTAGACGACCTGACCGCCAAGTACATCGAACTGCGGGAACGGAAAGCGAAGATCAAGAAAGAGGCGGAAGATGCTGAAGCGGCCTTGAGCGTCCTCCAAGATGCGATCGGAGACAAGATCCGCGAGATTATGCACGCGAATGGAGTGACGAGCGTCAAGACGGCGCATGGGACGGCTTACATCGCCTACAGGGAATCGGCAACGGTCGCGGACTGGGACGTGCTTCTCGGGTTCATAAAAAAATCAGAGGCTTGGGACTTGCTCGAAAGGAGGGTAAGTAAGTCCGCAGTGAAGGATCGCATGGAGGAGGACCGGAACGGGAACTACACACACGAACCGCCTCCGGGAGTGAATTTCGTTCGCGTCGAAGGCGTGAACGTGAGGAGAGGGAAATGACTTGGCCTAATAAGACGTTGAAACAGCCGGACACTTTTCGGTGCATGGCCTATGTCGCTGCCATGATCGCAGGGTGTGAAGTCGAAGAAGTGTTCCAGTTTTGTGGGCACGACGGATCGGCCATTGATAACGATGAACGCAACCGGCACCCCGAGAAGCGGCGTGGGTTCATGGATAACGAAATCTCTGCCTTTCTCGCATCTCGCGGGATCGCCCGCAACGCCGTAGGCGCACTATGCGACGGACAACCTAAATGGGAAACCGAGGGTGGGAATCGAGGAATCCTGTGCCGGATACCGGACTACCTCGCCGCAGAGTTGACCGTTTATAGCGATCGCCTTCCGGGTTGCACACATGCCGTCTATTGGGACGGGAAGGTAGTGCGTGATCCGAATCCTGATCGGCCCGACGAAGGGAAGATTGAGGATTATAGGGTCAAGGCGTGGTATCCGGTAGTTAACCTGAACGAAGGCGTAAATAATCAGGTACACGATTGCCCGTCCTGTGCCGCCCTCCGCAACGATGCTCGATCGATGATCGCCGCGTGCGAGGCGGCGGATGCACTGGCAACGCATCACTTGGGCGACTGGAGGAAGGCAACTTTCAGAGAAGAGTACGAACACCCCATTGTGGCGTTATGCGCCGCCTTGCGGGAACTGGAAGACCACGGAAACAACAAAACCCCAATCTCTTAACCGAAAGAGGAGGAAACGAACATGAAATTCGAAGTAGAACTGATCGAAGGTGGGCGTTGCATTATCCCGATGGAGGGGCAGACGGGGCTGATCGTGCCGGATGCCGACCTCGGCGCGTCGTTGCGGTCGATCGTGAAACCGGTCAAGCCGACGGCGAAGGCGGCGCGGAAACCTCGCGGGCCGAATAAGAAACGGGGGGCAACGCCCAACGCAAACTCTGACGCTCTTGCAGGACTCACGTAAATGGCGCAAGGAACGGAATTAGACAAGGTGTACACGTACCATCCGCCGAAGGGGAACCAGCAAGAGCGGTACGTAACGATCCGAGAAATGGCGAAGGCGTTCGCGGCTCTGATCTTGGGGGCCACGCCGACGAGCAGGGAACAGTCGCTCGCGCTGACGAAGTTGGAAGAAGTCGTCATGTGGGCAAATTCAGCGATCGCAAGGAACGAAAACGAAGTATAACTCAAGGGGGGTCTACTACATGAGCACCGATCTGGTACAGATTCCGAAAGACATTCCGAGTTTCGCACTCGCCATCAACGAAGCGAAGACGCTGAACGCTGATGCGTTACAGGGCATCTCCACCGGCTTCCCGCCGTCAATCCGGATCAAGCGCAACGGGTTCCGTATCGTGGACGGCAACGGGGACGAGATTAACCTCAAACCCAACGACCTCGCCGGGGGGGAGTATCTGGACATCGTGATTCTCGCCGCCAAGCCGGGGTTGAACAAGGTCTACTACGAGGCCGCATACGACCCGAACCAGGTGGAGCCTTCCGCCCCGGACTGCTTCTCCTTGGACGGCGTGACCCCCGACAAGTCCGTCAACAAGCCGGTCAACCCGACCTGCGGCACCTGCCCGATGAACGCTTTTGGCTCCGGTCGCAACGCGGCGGGGCAGCCCACCAAGGGCAAGGCGTGTGTGGACAGCAAAATCCTCGCCGTGTTCCGCAAGGGATCGGTCTATTCGTTCAAGATCCCGCCTGCGAGTCTCAAGAACTTCGGCCTGTACGTGAAGAACCTCACGAATCGCGGAGTGCCTCTCGGGAACGTCATCACCTACGTCGGCTTTGACGAGGATGCTGACTACTCCGTGTTGCAGTTCCGGGTCGGGGCGTTCATCCCGGAATCTGCGAAGGAGGCTTTACTTACCGTCAGCAAGTCGCAGGAGGTCGCGGACATCGTTTGCCCGATGGAGTACAGAGCGTTGCCGCCTCCAAAAAGCGATGCAGTAGTGGATGCAGTGGCAGCGGCAGTACCGCAGGCGACGACGGCTCAGACCCTCGCCGCATCTGGGAAGGTCACTGAACCCGTTCCGTCTCGCAAACGCGGCTCCGGACGGCCTCCTACTCCGGCGGAACCGGCTCCTGCGGCCTCTGCCGCTGTTATGTCGGACGACGAGATCACGAAGGCACTCGGGCTGTAGAGTACATCCGGGGGGAGGGCAACCTCCCCCCTATTTATAGGAGCCTTACCCATGTGCAATGAGACGCCCGGCATCCACAAGTTAGAGTCTGTCCGCGTAAAACGGGGGCTGACGATCGTCGCATTTACGAATCTGCTACCGATCCAGAGGTCCACGTACTACGGATGGTTAACTGGGAGGAGACGGCCTGATCCTTACAGGATGAAGGCCTGTCTGAAAATTGCCGGAAAGATGAAGTAAGCCCGCATGTTCGGGCAAATGCTTCCTCACGAAGGGTGGATTTGTGTCGCCAAAAGGCGGGACAAAGGCTTCCAGCACGTCTGGTTCGAGTTTCCCGAGGAGGCGGAAACGTATGCGTTGCAGGAGGACAAGAAGGGCCACGAGATTTACCTCGCGCAGGTGTCGTTCAAGACGAAGGAGAATCGCCGTCAGGAGAACGTACTTGCTGTCCGTTCTTTCTGGCTGGACATCGACTGCGGCGTTGGGAAACCTTACGACACTCAAGGCGATGGAGCGTTTGCACTCAAATCTTTTTGCGTTAATGCGAATCTTCCACTACCTGCCGTGGTCAACTCCGGCAACGGCCTCTACGCCCATTGGATCTTAGACGAAGATATCGACCCGGTTTCCTGGAAGGAGACAGCATGCTTACTCAAGCAGGTGTGTATCGCTTGCGATTTCTCGTCCGACGGATCACGGACCGCCGACTCCGCTTCCGTCTTACGTCCTGTTGGGACGAGAAACAAAAAGCAGGAAGAGGCGAAGCCGGTTCATCTGGTGGCAGCGGCGAAGGAAGTATCGTTCGATTCCTTCCGATCTTTATTGGAGGCAGCAGCTACCAAATTCCAAGTGGCAATCCTTCCTGCACCGGCGTCCCCGTCTTTGAACCAAGAATTTCTACCAGTCTACGACGGTCCCCCAAGCAACGCGGAGCGCATCGCTGAGAAGTGCCCGCAGGTCGCTTACCTCGTACAGAACCAAGCAAAGACCGACGAACCGCTCTGGCACGCCCTCATCGGGCTGGCCCGGCATTGCGAAGCGGGGACGGAGTGGGCGCATGAGTGGTCAAAAAACCACCCCGACTACACGGAAGAAGCCACGGAGACCAAACTCGCGTACCTTATAAAGCGCGGTATCGGTCCTACAACGTGCGCTCGGTTCCGCACATTGAACCCCACGTACTGCGAAGGATGCAGCCACACCGTTACTTCTCCGATCCAGTTGGGGAAGGTCTACGAGACGGCGGAGCCAACCCTGCCGGTTGAGGAGAAACCAGAACTCCCTGTCGGGTTCGAAATTACGGAGCATGGCCTTATCTTCAAGATCCCCGACGAACCTGTCCAGTTCTACGACAACGAACTCTACATCACGGCTCTTGCGTGGGACGAATCTCTCGGCTACGAGACGGCGACGGTGAAGCACTTCCTGCCCCACGAAGGGTGGAAAGAGTTCAAGTTCAGATCGTCCCTGACGAACGACCCGAAGGGATGCTTGACCGCTCTTGCTGATAATCACGTCAAATTAGTTGGGGCAGACCGAAAAAAAGCGATGCTCGTGTACATTGAGAGCTACCTTGCGAAGATCCAGCGAGCGAGGAAGATGTCCCAACTCGTCTGCCAGATGGGATGGAAAGACGACGGGCGATTCGTCCTTGGGAGGAACGTCATTCTCTCAAACGGCGAAGCCGAGCCGGTTGCTCTGGCGAAGTCCGTGCCGCAGTCGATCGAGGCATTCCATACGCAGGGGGATCTCAAGCCGTGGGTGGACGCCACGGCCCTTTTCGCCCAGTCCGACGACATGTTCCCTCTCGCTTTCGCCTTCTGCGCGGGGGCGTTCGGCGCGCCCCTGATGAAGTTCACCGGATACCCCGGCGCGATGGTGGCAATGCTCGGTGCCTCGGGCGTGGGCAAGACCCTTGTAGGCACGTGGATCGCATCCACCTACGGTGAGCCAAACCGTCTTATTATGCTCAAAGACGACACGAAAAATGCACTTATTGGTCGTCTAGGCGCGTATGGGAACCTGCCCCTGTACATTGACGAGGTCACGAACATCGACCCGGAAGAACTATCCGAACTGACTTACAGGATTACTCAGGGGCGGGATAAGGCGCGGCTGAACCGGAACGCAACGGAACGGACTATTAATAATCAATGGCAAACATTAGCAGTAGTTTCGTCAAATTCGTCTATTGTCGATAAGTTATCGGGCATGAAGCAGGACGCCTCCCCCGAGTTAAACCGAGTCCTTGAGTTCTCCGTACCGCAGACGACGCAGCTTAACCGCGACATCGCCACAGGGATCTATCGAGTCATCACCGAGAATTACGGCCACGCGGGGATAGAGTACATTAAGTACCTCGTTGCCCATCAAGCCGAGCACCAGGAGAAGATCGACAAGATCGTTACTTTGCTCGACGCACAGACGGGGGCCAAGAACGAGGAGCGGTACTGGTCCGCCATCGCCGGAGTGACGCTGTACGGCGCGGCCTGCGCTCAGAAACTCGGGTTGATCCGGTTCGACGTGAAGCGGCTGTTCACTTGGGTCGTGGAGACGATCAAGGAGATGCGGGTCACGAAGAAGGAAGTGGTCAACACGGCCCTTGACAGCCTCGGCCAGATGATCGACGACTTCGCGGACCACCGGCTCATCATCGGCAAGACCGACACAAGCCTTGTCCGTCCTCGCGGGGCGTTGTTCATCCGCATCGAAGTCGACACCGACTTCCTGTTCATCAGCCGTGGGAAAGTGCAGGAGTGGTGTACGAGGAATCATGCTTCCTACACGGCGATGAAGAACCACTTAAGCCGCATACGGGTACTAGTGAACGCGAACGCACGAAAGGTCTTAGGCTCCCGGACGGAGTTCGCAGGGTCGCAGCAGCCCGTGTGGGTCCTCGACCTGAAACATCCGGACATGGGAAAGTACCAGGTGGCATTGACCGACGAAGTGAAGGTGCGGGAGAAGATCGCTCCGCACGAAGAGGACGCCCGCCGAGCGGACTTGGAGTTGATGCCGAAGGCGCGGGTTTACAAGGGGAAACCGGGATTTCAGAAGAAGGAGGCGGGGATAGGTTAAGCGTTCCCCGTCGGGTATAGAAAGATCCCATCCGACTTGTCCTTCTTGAGCAGTTCTTTCTTAAGTCCGTGTTCTTTCACGAGATGTTCAAGTATGGTCGATTCCTCATGCCTCGTAATTTCGTCACAGACAACGCAACGCCAAGACAGTTCGCCTGTCACATGCCCCACCGGGTAGGCGCACATCTCGATAAGCACTATCTCCACCCTCCCCTTCCGCCCGCCCTTTTCCGCGCCCGGCTCGTATCTGCAGCGTACGTTTTGGTTGTCACCCCCCACGAATCGCTTACCCCGCCGATGGTCACGGTGCAGGTGATCGTCGCGTTGTGGGACGCAGAGGACGTTGTGTGCAGGGCCACCACGTTATCGAGGCCCACGGTTCCCGCGTCGGAGGTGAACGCCGCCCCGTCAATGCTGTACTCGCACCCAGTCCCGCTTACGGTGATCGCTGGCGTCTGCCCTGCGTCTATCCCGGCTACGGTCACGTTGTCGGGGGAGGGGGTGAGCGTGGACAGTTCCGCTCCGGTTACGTCCGCGCCGAAGGAGAAGGCGGAGGGGGTACCATCCCCGGAACCGTACTCATATGCTCCGATATCGAACGCCGCGCCCGCAGGACGGGCGTTTCCGGCGTAGTCGGTAATGAAATACGCCGACAGGTCGGCACCATTGTCGATGGCCGTACTACCCACCTGAAGCGAGTAGTCGCCGCTGCCAACGAACAGCGGATCAACGTATTGGCTTGTCGCATCAAACCCCGCCGCTTGCCATTGCGCCCACGTCCAGTAATCGCCGGGGGCGGTTGGGCTGGATTCGTCCTGATGGAACATATAACTCTCTGTTCCGGTGTTTATGTTGTAGTAAACATTGTTGTCTATCGTGTACCCATCGGTTGTGAACGCAGTGCTGTAACTGGCGATGCCGTACTTCGATGAAGCAACGATGTTGTTTTTAACTTCCGTGTTAGTAGAAGAAAGCATCATCCCTGCGCCAACTGATGATGATTTTCCAACAACAGTATTATTGTAAATCAAGTGACCGTCTGTGCTGCCCCCCGTAGATATTCCCCAATGATTCGTTGAACTAACACCTCCGTCTATATAGACAAGAAGGTTATTGTAAATTCTGCACGAAGCCCCATTGGTTCCAGATGCTCCTCCTCCGTAGGTACAATAGATAAACGCGGTAGGAGAACCCTTACCCAAATCGCCGTGGATATAATTATTGAAGATTAAAGGTTGGAACGCGGCTACGTTTGTACGAGGTTGGTATAGTATCATCCCGTCCGTGTGGTACCTGTCCGTCTTGTCCGTGCAGTACGCCGCGTTCGCGGGGCATTGCCAGTTCAGCCACTCGGAGATGTCGTTCCCTGAAATAACCACGTTGGTCGCGTTGGTATTCGTCCCCCCGGACGCCATCGCGATGCCCCAACAGTGGTCGGTGATTATATTATTGGAGAAGGTGATCGTATCGAGCGTGTCGGAGTCGAAGTCGTACCGGATTCCGGCACGGGACGCCTTCAGGGTATTGTTGTCTATAAGGATATTGTTCCCGCTGCCCGAGAGAAGGATATCGTTCGTGTTCACCCCGCCGCCGTCTGTGGACGCCGGGTCACTTCCGCCGTTTTGGTACACATTGTCGATGGTAAGTTTCTGGATTGTGATGTGATCGGACGCGGATATATTGATCCCGTTGGACGCCTGCTGATTGTCGAGAGCCGTGCCGTTTGCCGTGTTCTGGATGATGCCTGCGTTGTTCCCGTCGATGGTGATGTAGGACTTCCCCGAAATCTGAATCGCTCCGTTCGTGCCCCAATACGGAGCCGTAAGTACCCCGTCGGCCTCGAAGACGACGGTCAGGACATTCCCGGCGGTTCCCGAAGGAGGCGTCAACTTCGTGCTTCCCGCCGTACCGGTGAACGTGCCGCAGAGATGATAGGTATTGCCCCCGACGGCATTGGAGTTAAACCACGATGCAGAATGGGCGTTCGCGCAATCGGCCCCCGTATCCCCTCCGGAGGTAGCATCGGTGATGTAGACATCGGCAGCGGACGCGATGGAGGCGAACAGGCAGAGCGCAAGGACCGTGAATAGTCGCTTCATCATTCCCCCGTGATCGCCTTCACGCTGAAGTCGTCCAGATAAATCCCGCCGTTGTTGTTCGCTCCGGCCTCCGTGCAGACGAAGTATCTAAAAGTGGAACTGTACGTTACGTCCCATCCGTATTCGGCGTAGGTTGTGGTGGCCGCGGCTAACGACATAGTATGGTTCGTGGTGTTAGCCGCGCCGGTGCTTGTATTGCTGTGCCCGCACTGCCACGCATCCCCTGCGTCCCCGCCCCCTTCAGCCGCCGTGATATGACGCGCCCAAAAACGCACCACGTATTTCGTCCCGTCCTGAAGGGAGAACGGCGCGAACGCGAGGTCTATGTTGAATCCGTTATTCGCGGCGGAGCTTGTCATTGCATTTGCGAGAATGTGGTATGAACCGCCGTGCGGCCCGGTGCCATCCGATGTGAACGAGTTTAGGGTATTTATATTGCTCCACCCGGTCGTGGCGTTTGCCTCTGCACCTATGGCTGCGGCGTTGGCAGCGGTGTGAAGTTCATCCCCTGAACATGGAGTTGCCGCCTTGATGGACACGTTGTCGATATACATGCCGCCGTCATCGGACGCACTGGCTTCCTTGCAACCAAGCGTGTCCTCGGTGCCATTTGACAGGAAATATACGGAGTAATGGGTATAGGCGTCCGCCGTATTATCTATAGTCCAATTCATTATTTGGTAGGTATCGGTTGACGCGCCAAATCCACACGACCACGCTCCACCGGTCCCGTTGTGCCGAAGACCGAACGCTATCTTGTACAGCGTCCCGCCTGTCAAGCCAAGGGAGCCGAGCGCGTAGGAAACCTTCCCTCCGTTAGCGTTTGCGATTGCGCTGATGTGATAGGTGCCCAAACTCGGCGCGGTCGTAGAGGATTCAAACGTGCCGGTCCCTGCTGCGGCCCATCCGGTCGTGGCGTTGGCCTCAGACACCCCCGCAGGGGAAGAGGCCGTCTGCGTTGTGTTGAGTTCCGCGCCGTAGGAGGCAACACACCCCCCCGCCGCCGTTCCCCCAATCATCATCATCGTCGCGCCGCCCCCGGCGAACGAGGAAGAGGCTACCAGCAGGATCAGGAGTGCGAAGAGTAGTTTCCTCATGGGGTGGCCTGCGTCCACGTGCCCTGCTTTCCGGCCACTCTCCACTTAACCGCCGACGTTGCGATCACGCAGATGTAGTCTCCCGCCGCCTCTGCCGTCGTGTTGATGATGGCTTCCCCGGCGTCCATCGTGACCCCGGCGAGGACAAACGTGTCGGAACCGTCCAACTCCAGCGTGATCTCCAACGCGCCCTCGGTGGCGATACAGGTGGACATGCCGGTTGCGGCGGCGGGTAGCGTTACCGTACCTGCCGTGGTGATCGTGTTCCACGATCCGTAGACTTGCGAGACTGTTGGAGACACCACGTTGTCGAGGATCATGATGCCGCCGGTAATCGTGCCGGTGGTGGCAAAGTTGAGCGTATGCGCCGCCCCGGAGGTGAAGACCTCCAACGTGGCCGTGTTGTCGTTATTTCTCACCTTCATCGCCTGTAACGTGTTGTCGAACCACAGCCGCCCAGCCTTCAAATAAGCATCGTCCAACGCGCCCGCATTCACCGCCTCAAGGAAGCAATCGTTGTCGGTTGCGGTGCAGGGGGAAATGATCTCGGCGGTGACGGTGTTGAAGACTACGTTGTCGGTCGTCTTTACGTCCTGATTCATCGCGTACAGTTCGTATTGTCCTTGCCCTGTCGACAGAGTAGTAGCCGTCGCAACCCCCAACGTCGGGGTCGTGAAGGAGGGGGAGATGAGCGGAGCGTAGGCAGATAGGTCGATCTTCGTCGCATCAATCGCGGCAGATGCGCTAATATCAGCATCCACGATCGTCCCGTCTGCGATCTTCCCGGTGGCGATCGTATTGTCGAGGAGTTTCGCATTCGTCACCGAGTTGTCCGTCAGCGACAGCGCGGGGGTCGAGGTACCGGTCGCTACGCCAATCATCGAATCGCCGGTTACTTCGGTGACGGTGCCGGAAGTCCCGCCTCCTTGTATCCCGCCTTCACCGAGGCAGAAAGCGACAACAGGGATCAAGGCACAGAGAGCGATAAGGAGAAAGATTGTTTTCTTCATGTTTATCACCTACTTGTAGAAGAACGTGCATTGGATTGTCGAGGCAGAAGCAGACGTATAATCCACGCACTTAAACGACCGAATTGCTTTCGGATCTCGAAGCATCCAGTTACCACCAGCGGCGATGGGCTGTCCAACCAATGCTGTCTGATCGGGCTTGGCACCGGAGATATCCACCAGCGCGGTCTGTGCGTACACGTTAATTAGCGCGGCGGTCGCGTTCTTCTTGTAGAACTGCTTGTTCACGTACTCATCGTAGGCGCAGAGCCTTGAGTTCGCGGCGATCGTGGCGTCGTTGGTCCCACCGGCGACCTTGATGTTCTCGCTCTGAAACGACCCATGCTGGCTATTGATGATGAAGTGTCCTGCGGCATCCCCACCCGCCCACGTACCGGAGTCAAGCGTTACGAACAGAACCCGCGCCTTCGCAGCGCCGGTCGCGCCGACGATCCAGTCTCCAACGGCAACTTCCGTTGTGCCGCCGGAGGTATATGCCAGATACCTTTCGCAGTACGTATACATCTCCGAGTTCAAAGACGTAATCGTGTCTCCTGGAACGACCTTCTGGTGGGTCAAAGCCTCTCCGTAATATTCAAGAACAAACATGGCCTACCTCCTTGCGGGACTTTTCCCGTCCCCGCCGGTTGATGTGTTTCTACTTTACCATGTCGGTAACGACCGGTCTACTTTCCGAATATCGTCGGAAGGTATGATTTCAGCAGAATCACGATGATGCCCCCGAGTGCGCCGATCACCAATGCCATAAGACGGTCCAGTTTGTTGAATAACTTGTCTCCCATCGCACCACGCTCCTTTACTTCAGCGATAAGATCCTGTCGCAACTCGTTCGATACCTTTTCATGCCACTCCTTGTGACCGCAGCCTTCCTTGGCGAGATTGGTTATGTCCCTGCGCATGTCCTTGATATCTACCCATACATTGTCACCGTTCGCCAAGGTTGCCTCCCTAAAATCTGAAGTCGGCCAGAACAGCACCGCCGAAATCGGCCCCACTAAGATCAGTCCTCTGACCGTATCCGCGAATCTCCACCGTGACAGGGCCAATCCTTAATGGTCTCGCGTAGATCTCGCCAATGACGAATCCTCCGGTCCCCATGCCCGCCCTGACGCCGAACTCCTTCTGGATGGCGAAGAAGGGGGGCGTCGCCGCCCTGTACTCGATCGATCCCGTTCCTACCCCGTCCTGATACCGTAGGATGCCCGTGGCCGTCCCTCCGGCGGGGGAGGGGGGTATCTTCGCCGACGCGATGACGTGCGCCGAGTTATCGGCGGCGGTCGCCGGAGTCAGCGCCCCCGGGACCTTTTCGAGATACTTTATCGTTTCGATGACCCGTACCCTTTCGGGGCCGGGGATGTAGATCCGCTCGATGGTCGCCGCCGGGTCCTTCGGCTGGACTGCTACTGTCGGGGCGTTCGACCACGGTTTGAGGGAGTCCGGGGCAAACTTGGCATAGGCAAAAAACAGAACTGCGATAAGGGCAATAGCCCCCACGTTGTTCTGTAGGACAAATGGCCCGATCTTTTTCCACATCCTCGCCTCCTACCCCGCCGGGGGTTTCTCGGGCGGCTTATCCGCCGGGGAATTGTACCGGCTGTCCATGTAATACTCGGCCCCCTTGCGGACGACGAATACCCCGAGGATGAACGCATAGACCCCGAGAGGGACCGCCACGTACCACGCCGGGGCTTTCCAGCCGTTCTTCACGAACTCCCCGAGGGCCATGATGGTGACGGCGACGGTCGCCATTCCGACATAGACCCCGCCCCGCTGGTCGAACGCCGCCGACATGATCCTCTGGAACCAGTTCTGTTCGGCCATCACTTCACCTCCCAATATCGTCTCTCGCGCCCACGAATGTAGGCCGTGATCGCCACGCAGGTTTTGTCCGTTGTTTCGTCTATCTTGTGGGGCCGAAGCCGGAAGTCTTCTGCCATGCCATGAAGGAGGGCAAGGACATTCTCATCCTCCATCGGATGCACGTCTCGGCTACAGCGCGGGCAGTACATATCTCATCCCCTCACGGCGCAACCCGGAGATTGGCCGGGTTGCGGGGGTTGCCCAAAGGGACGGTCCACGAGTAGGACGGCGACTCCACCGATTCCTCTCCGGTCTGCAACACGGCTTTCGCGGTGAATGATCGGGTCAACCCGTGGCCGGTGTCCGTGAACGCGAAGGAGGTCGCCGTCGTTCCGGTTACGAGGATCGCCCCGTCCTTCTTGATCTCATACTTGACCGGGAGTTTCGTCGCTTCGATCGCCGTGTTGTCCGTGTACATCGTCACGGGATCCCACGATACGGTCCAGCCGATCATCAGCGGTGCCAACAGCAGGATCGTTGCAAAGATTACCTTTCGCATCCTCTTTCTCCTTCCGGCACGTCTCCACGTGCGCGATGAATGTTGACCACGGCATCCACGGATGGCGACAGCCCCTCACTCTTTCACCTTCACGAATGTATGGTTGCCGATGACAGCGACAACTTCCGCATCCTTCGCCCACGGCGGGGATACGATATGCGCGTTGAAATAATGCAGACAGCCAGGCGCAAGGATACTTCCCTGCTTCGCCATCTGCCACGCCGATACGCATTCGAGAACCTTGGCGTCCGAATCGTCTACCTTGAAGGAACGTGTGCGGTTCGGAGCGTTGCTATTCATACCGCTGAATTGCAGACGGCGCAGCACGGTCCCCGCCACGGTCCCGTCGCTCATGTACTTCCGCTGAGTGCGTCGAAGGATCACTTCCGCGACGGCCACCTTGCCCTCGATAGGTTCCCCTTCGGCCTCCTGAAAAACGCAAACGATGCCGAGAAGATCATCGGGTATGAGTCTCATCTACCCTCCTGCAACTGCGCGATGAGGCGGGTGCGGGTCATCTATTCCCCCTTTCAAGCGCGAAGGAGGCAGCGGGGAAGGAGGGGCGCATCAATTTGTCAGTTGCGAAACTCGGACAGCATATGTGTCCGCGTCGTTGGCGAATTTAACCTGTAGATTGACATTTGAACTTACGCTGTACGTCCTCGCGGCGGGAGAACCCACGGTGTTGCTGGTGCTGATGACAGCCGCCGCCCCGTAACTAAGGGCCACAAGGTCCACGAAATATGCGGTAAGACCTGCGTTGTACCCGCTGACCAAGACGATGCCTCCGGCTATATCCGCGTCGGTCCCGTTGAGAATCAGAGATGCGATCGTGGTGAGCGTGGCGTTGTCACCGGGCAATGATACCAAGGCACTGGAGGATTTCAGTTGATGCGTGGTCCAATAAGTTGCCCCCACCGGTTGCGTCCTGAGATTAATTCCACTCGCTTGATATTGGTCGGCATCCTCTGCGTTATTCCCGTGGGCTGTCACGCTTGTTTCGTTAATTCCGTGATTTCTTAACCACTCCACAAAGCGGTTGTTGCCAACGTTCGCTACATCCTCCGGGCCGTCCGTCCCGCTAAAGAAATTATCCCTTATGACGACATACCTTAATTTCCCGTACCGGATATGTCCGCCACCAGCGGTGTCCTGTATGTAATTGCTCTGAATCCAAACGTCGGGTATTGGATCGGCTGCATCTGTACCAACAATATCTATGTTGTAATCCGTGTTGTCGGTGCTGCCCCCATTGTTTTCGAAATGGTTTCCTATAATTTTTATAAGCCCGAGCGATGGATCGCTTCCGATTCCGGTAGCGTAAATCCCCGCATGCTGGTTCGATTCAAAAATACAGTTACTCTCGAATGTAATTCCTAACCCGCTCTGAAGAAACACACCGTGCCGATCATTCGAGCGGAAGCGGCTCGAACTGAACGTGAGCGTCGTGGGCCAACTTCCAACAGTATTCATTGTAATGAACCCGTCGTAATTATCCCAAAACGATGAATCAATAAAATGGGATGAAACTACCTTTGACGCCCTCATACCGTAGGCGTTCGTGTTGTCAAATCCGTCTATATATATCCGTTCCCCGTTCACCATCCCGTACTGTGCTCCGGCTCCGATATGCAGCCCGCCGAGAGGAGTACCGGCAGAGGTGGTGATGCGGAAATCATGGAGGTATGGCGCGTATCTACCAGACCCGTCTCCATCAGCCATTGAGAGGGCCACGCCGGTTCCCTGATAATCCAGAACGGAACCGGGGCCGACCCCATGGATCGACCCATGGCCGGTCGTCGCGGTCGTGTTAAAAGTCAGCCCGTCGCCGTTATAGGCAAACACACCTATTGGGATGAAAATATCGAGATTGTTCGCGTTGGCGTAAACAATAGCCGCCGCAAGCGCCGTCGCGTTGGCAGAGGCAGAACCGCCAGCAACGGCCCCATACGCCCTCACATCCACCCACGGCCCCTTCACGATGAGGTCGTTACCCTGAAGTGTGGATAAATATGTATTGTCGAAATTTAGTTTATGAACGTTATAATTCCAATAATCCGTCGCACCCGCCATATTCCACGGAAGAACCGAAACGTAAAACAAGAGTGCCAATACCCACGCCGTGTATTTCTTCATCGTTCCCCCTATGCCGCTATCGGAGTCGTCATCGTTCTGTGGTTGGTCTTACTCACCGTTACGTTGAAGATGGTCAAGACCGCGTGATCGCCGTCGTCGACCCAGAACGTATACGTGCCATCAGTACCGGATGTCGTAGCCCCGCCCGACAGGGCCGACCCGCCGGACTCCGCAGCGTAGCAAGTCGCGGCGGCTCCACCGGAATACACGGTCAATGTCGCCGTTGCAGAGGCTACAATGTTTCCAACACCGTCTCTTGCTACCCCTGAGATGGGTCTACGGGCCATTCGAGCCTCCTCGATACGGATACTTGCCGCCCTCTGAAACGACCCCTAGCAACTTGATATAGGTCTGCGCCGCAAGAGACGACTCGGCGGGAATCCCTGCCGTGCCCGACAGCAACGCCGTCCCCCGTTTGGTGAGGTACGCTTTAGCGATGATGTTGGGGGGCCACAGCGTCTTAATCACCCCCCACAGATTGCCCTTCGCCAAATCTGACCCCACCTGAATAAGCGTAAAGTACGAAATAAGCGCCTGCCCCGTACCGGAGGGGTTTTTAGCGATGTTCTCCACGGTGCGCGTTACCGCGCCGACTTTATTCATGTCTACGATGTTCTGAGTGAGTTCCGGACCGAGAAAAGCATTCAATTTGTTCTTGCCGTGTCTGTCAAGCATTCTCCCAAGATCGGAGGGGTACATCATGCCGTACACGTTCAGTTCGATTTCGTTCGCAAGGAAAGTAGACCGCATCCGGTTCATAGTGTCCTTGCCGACGACGAGCTTCAACCGAGACAGCATCGGGATGTTTTCCGTCTGCATGATAAACGAAGCGGCCTTCTCGGGCGATTCCTTCATCAGGTCGATAAAATACTTATTTCGTTCGAGGTTTGCGACCTTCATCCCCTTGGCCGCATTCGCCGCATCCACCATCAGAGATATTTCCTGCGGCGAGTAGAAAGCCGTGAGCGTTTCGCCGTACTTGGCGATGTTCTCCACAACTCCGTCGGGGTCAAACGGTCCCGGCTTGGCGACATCGAACAGTTTACTGGTAAGCCGGTCCTTGAACTTCTGTACCCCCTGCGGGCCGATCGCCGCCTTGAACTTCGCCGGTATGGTCGTGCTCCCCGCGTCGGTCACGTAGTCGAGAAGATATTCCGGCTTCTCCGTCATCATCTTGACGACATCTTTATCCTGCCAGAAGTTCGTTTTCTTCTTATAGAACGCCTTCGCCAAGGAATGGACGCGCTGGTACTCCCCTCCAACATGAGCAGCGAAGACTTCCTCGTCCGCGCCAAGAGCACCCTGAAGCCGCTTGTACGCGCCGCCCTCCTTGCTGCTCATAAACTTGCCGCCTTCAATTCCCTTCCGCGCCGCGCTATCCGCGACCTCGATGGCGTCTCTAAAGTGCGAGCGGAGAGTGGACACCGCATCGGGGTTCAGCCCCACATTGCCAAGTTCCTCGTAAGGCTTATCCACGCGCAAGGTCTGCAACACCGCCGTCCGCAGATCGTCCGTCTCCTGCTGGTTCTTCGGTTTGCTGCCAGCCACCAACGCATCTACGGATTTCTTTATCTCCGCGTCTTTCTTCGTCGCCGCTGCGATTTCTTCCTGCGTAGTCGGGAGTTTCGTGTACGACTTCAACCGGGAAATCAGCGCATTGTTCCGGTCGCTCGCGGGGATCTTCAATTCCTCGTCGATAATTTTCTGCGCCGTCGCCTTCAAGTTACCCGCCGCGAGCCGTTCGTCGCCGTTTAGAAACTGTTTCGCTTTGTCGTATAATTTTCCGGCGCGTTCGAAATCCTTCGCGTTCCTGGCCTTTATGATTTCCTGTCCGCTCTTCCCCAACTCGGAGTATGGCTCGTTGGACCCCATTGATTTCAAGAGCGCGGTTCGTACCCGCTCCACATCTGCGACGGTCCGGGCATCAGATCGCTTGACCAGAGCGTCGACTTTCTCCTTGACGATCTTCCCCGCCTCCGCCGCCCTGTCTGCGGACAAAGTACCGGGGTACGGGTCTCCGAGTTTATCCAGCCACTGCTGGCGCTTGGCGACCCACTTCGAAGCCTCCTGCGCGTCCCGTTTGTTGAACACCCCACCGGCAGTCAAGAACCATCGACCGACCATCTCCGTACGCGACAACCCCGGGGAGCCGGTCTGCTGCGCTGCGGTGAGATCGAAACCCTCACGCTCTGCGATCGCCGCTGCTTCCTTGTTGAGAACGATTTCATTCGCCGCGATCTTCCCCCCGAGATACCTGAAAGGGGCCTCCAGGACCGGCTGAGCGACTTTGCCTGCCGCGCCAAGAGCAGAACCAACGGCAACATCCTTCGCCCTGCTCTCGGCAGACTCCTCGAACGAAGGCAGGTCACTCAGTCCAGTTGCGACATCTACTGCTTGCGCGGCTCCTCTGCCGGTCGAATAACCGATGCCTGCGCCTTTCAACGCCCCGACAGTAGCGCCCACCGGACCACCTGCGGCCCCGGTAACGGCCCCGGCAGTCTCGCCCAATACCATCCCGCCCATCTCAAGAAGGGGAGTGTAGATGCTGCTGAGAAACTCACGAACAGGTTTGCCTTGACGCAACTGCGTCTCGCCCTTCGGAGAAGCGGCGAACCCTTTCGGTATCCGGGCGATGACTTTATCCTGCTCCGCAACGGGCAAAGAAGAGAAATCAGGGTTCTGCGACATGACCTTACGCTGCTCTTCCGTCGGCAGGCCCTTGAAATCCTCGTTGTTTGCCAGTTCAGCGAGATCCATTACTTTCCTCCGTACTTCTTGAGGAAGTCATCGGCTGTCTTGGGAGCGTCATCGGCGGTTATGATCGTGTTCCTGAATACCACATTTTCGGGTTTGTATCCGTATTCTGTTGCCAGTCTTTTATATTCGGTTGCTACTTTGTTGTACCTACTGGAAGACGCTTTCATGAATCTATCCGATATTGTTTTAAGAGCGGTACGTTCTTCTGCTGTTATCCCGGCACCTCCACTTTCTAACTGCGCCTTCTTACCCTTCAATCTATTCCATATAGCCATATCACTTGCGGTCCTTAAATATTCACTCTCCCTAACCACAGACTTAGCGTCCGTCATTTTATTGAACATTGTGATTAACGCTTGGTCTACTGCCACAAAGTTTTTCGTCTTCTTAGACTCTGCATAGGCGGCATCCATCTGTCCAGCAGCTATGCTTACAGCAGTGAAGTCCTTGACTTCAGGCAACGCTTCAAATTCCTTACGCATGGACTGCTCGTTCTTAAATGTTTCTTGCTTAGTCTTTCTTGCCTCAATTGCGTCCCCCCTTGTGTTCCACCGAGGAGCACGACTAACTTCTACCCATGCACCGTCCTCCCACTCCTCGGTAAGAGTGTGCGCTCCAACATCCCTTCTACGGTCCGGCGGGGGTTTCGTTTCCTTCTCCGGCGGGGCGACCAATTCCTCCATCGTCCCATCTTCCTTCTGCCGATACAACCCCCCGTCCGGACCCTTGACTATTTTTCCAGTCTGCTTTGTTTCCTCAAGTGCCTTCTTCTCTTGATACGCCTTGTCGATCTCTAACGCGCTGTTGAGATGCATCGTTTTCTGCTTATCTAAATCCGCTATGCGTTTTTGCAGGATGGGTATACTCTTATCGTCAGGCTTGGTCGTTGTTAGTTCCGCCAACTGCTGCTTCAGTGGGATCATCTCTTTATTGATATCCGCCACATCGGTAAGTGCTAGTTGACTAGTAAATTCAAGGTTCTCTTTCAGATATTGCTTTGCGTTCGCAAGGTTTTCGTTAGATATGACAAGGTTTCCTCCGATATCCTGAATCCACCCGTTGTCCTTGCCAAGTTTAAGCAACTTCTCTCTCGACCCAGGACGGGCGTTTTGAAGAATGGTGTCTACGGGCACAACGGTCTTGTTGAACTTCTGCTTCTTTGCCTGTTCCTCTGCCGCCCAACCGAACTTGGTCGCCTCTCGCGCCGCAGATTCCTTCTCTAGGCCAAACTTCTCAGTCTGAAGTCCAACCGTGTATGCTCTCTCGGCGCTTTGGTCTTCACCGCGCCGGATGTCGATTGCCTTGCCCATGAGGTTGTTGACGCTGCTTAGGGCGTTGGACCGGCCTACGTCCTCCATGAAGCCCATTACGCGGCCACCTCCTTAACGAATTGCTCGGTACGTCGAGCAATCTCGCTGCATCTCCACCAAGCGTATTTCCATACAAGGCGTTCGGTAATCGTAGGTTCCACCTTGGCCTGAACCGCCAGCATGTAACCCACGAAATGCATCGCAAACGGAACAAGGAAGAAGTTAGCCGCCCTATTGTTTCGCATAAGGCGCACTATAGGTTCCGCCCATTCGAGATAGGCCATGAACATGTCGTCTGGGATATACCGGAAGCGGAAGATAACGCAGGCAGTCCTCTCGCGCTCGGAGATGCGTTTCTGGCGGACAAGTTCGCTACAAATTACCGATGCCTCTGACGCCCACCCGACAACACCGCCAACGATTGCGCCAACAGCTGCACCGACGGGTCCGCCAACAGATCCCACCTGTGATCCTATAAGTGCGCCTCCGGCTGCCCCACCGACAGCCCCACCGACAGCCGCTGCCGTGTTTGTCTCCCCGCCCATATGCCCCGGTTTCCCCGCTCCGAAAAGGTGTAATTTATTTACAGCAAGGTCCGCGCCCAAAAGTCCGCCGCCGACACCGCCAGCAACAGGCCCAAGCATGGAGGCCGCCGATGTCGCCGTCCCAACCCCCTCAGATGCCCCGGCCGCAAGAGACGCATCGTAGGCGGCATATTCCCCGGTCCCGTACACTGCTGGCGTTGCTTGAGCGCCACTTGCTGCCGTCCCTCCCGCAAGGGTCGTCTGCGCTCCAGTAAACGCGGGGGCGGTATATCCGGGGGCGGTCAACCCGTACCCTGCGGCCTCTGCTGTCGGAGCACCAAATGACCCGCCAGCCGCCGTAATGTCTGCCCCCGTTATGGCCGGGGTTGCCCCAATGCTTTTCTGATAGGCAAGCAATTCAGACATCGCAGACGGCTTTGTGACTGCCTTATAGGTGAGGTACCCCATGCCTGCCGTAGATGCAGTATCCACGTACCCCTTGACCGAAGCCGCCTTAGCCGCCTTCTTCTGCTGATCCTTCTGATTGGCGAACTGCTCTTCCTGAAGATCGATCGCACGGGTCTGCTGCGCCTTGTCGACCTCGGCGGACAACTGGCCCTTCATCAAAGCATCGAGCACCGACTGGCTGATTTTGCGCCCGGTCGTGGCTTCGTATTGTTTTATCCTCGGCATGATCCGGTCGATTAATCCAGCATCATAGGCGTATGCCATAACGTCCTCCTACCGGGAGTCTTTCCCGATCGACCGGTAACCAAGAACAAGGAACACCGGCTCGAACCCGATCGTCTCGTCTGAAGTCGAGACTGATAACTTGTACGCATGATAGATGTGGTTCTTCGGTGCAGTCCCCATCGACCGGATGACTGAGAACAGTCGCTTGCCGGAATTCGCCATAGAGACTCCCGGTATTGCAGGTACAGACGCAGTCGTAGAACTATCCCCGAAATGCTCAATGAGGACGGCCTGAGTCGTCGTGGTCTTCGCCTTGCCCACCAACCGGACGGAACACGCCTCTGTCCGATCTGAGATCGACCCCGTAGGCGCGACATCCGCAATCTGCACCGCGAAGGGGATCGCCGTCCCATCGATCGTGGTCCCGTACTCCATACGATACATGAATCCAGAGGCCGTCGCCGCGTAGGAGTACGCTATCCCGTTGGTGTCGTAGACCGCCAACCCACAAGAAGGCCGCTTGGATGTGGCGAGCGGCTTTTCGTACCACTTCTTTCTCAGGATATCATATGCCCATATGGTTGTGCCAGGAATCACCCAGTTGTACTCGTTGTAGACAGGATCTATCCAGCCCGAGCAGGCCGCCAAAGTCGACGCCCCGATGTAGTTTGCGTGTTTCGGATCGAACTTGTCCTTGATGTCATGGGAGACTTCGGTGACGGACGAACCGTCGCAGATTACGATTCCGCCTTGCGACTGCCACATCCCGACACGCCGGAAGGTCCCCGGGAGAATTTCAACAGTCGCGACATCCATCGTCAACGCGGACGTACAACCATTGGATGAATCTATGCAGTTTGGAACGAAGTTCTCGACAGTCTCCCCAACGATAGCCCATGTTCTCGTCGGCTCGCAGACCAACTGCACGTTCGCCGCTGTAGACCCGTACCGTTCAAATAACGAGATTCCAGCAACAGGAGTGTTTTTGAGGTAGAAACTTACAGTGTCCGCCCCGCGTAAAACCTGCGCCGTCTCCCGCGAAGTACAGAAACCGAGATGAGGATCTTTCTCGCTACCCCAATACCACACACGGTCTACGTGGTGTACGGCGAACTTGTGCCCGGCCACATCTTCAGGTGCCGTGATACCGCCGATAAAGAACAACTGAACGTCCGCCGAAAGGTTCTGCGAGAACACGACTTTATAAAAATACATCCTCTGCGACTGAGCGGGGGCATTGGATGGGTTAAGGAGGACATCTATTACGCGATCCCCAGTCATGCTGCCGGATATAGAAACCTTGAACTCCGCAGACAACGCCGGGGGGGTCCACGTAACCGTACCGCTCTTAGAAACGGCGATACCTGCATTTGCTGTGCCGTCGTCTGTAGTCCCGACCCAGGTCCAAGAATCCGAATTCGTCGCGAGGCCGGTCCCGTTGTAATACGAAACTGTAGCAATCGTACTTGCAGTGGTGTTGACATGCCCACCGATGAGGTTAAGCCTTAACCCCATCTGCCTTTCGCTGAACCCGATATATAAAGCATCAGTCGCGGTGGCGAGACTATCAAGTTCGACGAACGTATTTGTATCGGTAGAAGTCCATGAATCTTCGAACACGTTGACCGCGTAATCGTTGAACGTGCTGTTCTTGTAGACAAGGAAAGAATTTACTGTCCTGTATTGCCCGTCCCATAACTCTTTGAGGGCCTGGACTGGCGTATCTAAGGTCAATTGCGAGATGGTCGTCGTTGCGTCACAGTCGGTTATATCAAACCGATACCAATAAGCCACTTTGTCGTCTATTGCCTTTTGTCTTACTATAGAAGCCGTAGATGTAAACGTCCACGTATTCTTGCCGACTGCCGAAAGCGGAGTCGCACCGACACCGGAGACTGCTCCAAGAGAAGCCCAGCCTGAAGAACTCCAATAGTTCCCAGTGACCGCACCCGCTGTCGTGTTCGCCGTTACAACGTAGGGATTGACACCCTGGACCGGGAGTTGAGACCCGACATAGATGCTTGTGATGGTTGTCGAACCGTAGGCGAGCGTCGGCGGGTCGAATGAATCAGTCCAGCGGGCGGAATTGGAAACACGAAACTCGTCGAGGTATCCATTAAATATCGTTGACCCGTCGTTCATCGCTTTTATCGCGATAGCCGAGGCATAATTGGCGGCTCGTTCAACACCAGAATAGGTGTTGAGCGACGCTCCATTTACGAAGGGATAGTAGTTGTTCCCGCTCTCAACTAAAGCAACGTGGGACCATACACCAAGTTGCAGCGGGGACAAAACATCTATTCCATGCGACAGAACAAGCGAGGAAGCCGCGTATATGTCCATGACGAGGACGCCACTGCCGTTGAAGTAAATCTTATAGTAGTCCGTCGCACTCCCTTGGTGGTATATGGTTCCGGTTTTTGCCGTGGGATTTATCCAGAAATCTATGGAATACGTCCCGCCGGAAAAATCAAAATCCGCGTGGTCCGCAATGGTGAAATACCCACCGCTGCCGCCGACCGAATGCGTCCCGAATTTTTTAACGGACGTACTATAGGCGGCACTTACCTCGGTAAGGTTGTGCGCCGCAGCCGTAGCATCATTTGGGCTGTTGTCGAAATGCCATAGAGCCATTGTCGCCGCGTCTACGGTGTCCGCCCTACGATGCAACGTCGCGATATTATTAGAGTCGGTTAATGAGTTCTTAACCTGCTCTGTGTAGTCATATTTATAGGTTCCGTTCGGGTCCATGTCGATAAAGCCTATAGGCTTCATCTCGGACCCACCCCAGATGGCAGTATCCTTGCCGTTGCAGTAAATGGCCTTCTCGCCTGGGGCCGTGGAGAACATGGGTGTGCCATACCCTGTCGAGTCTGTAAATAAAGCCGTTGCTGTGAAGTCTCCCGCAGACGGTATAGCAGTCCCGTTTCGATAAACCTTCTGATTCAGCCCGTTAGAGTCTCTGGCTGCGACCAGGACGTTCGACTCGGCGGGCGAGTCTTTACGAAACTGGAACATGTTCTTTATCTGAGGATTGCCTAAGACCGTGGTGTTGATCTTCGTCGTTCCACCAATGCCCTGAAGGTGGCTGTCGAAATACCGCATGTTCTGAAGTAAAGATAGATCGACGACGTTGCCTTCGGACACAAGTTCAGCGGGATCGTCGTTTGTCCTCAAACGCCCGTTGAGGGGGAGTTCTCTGTATGTTACAATCCGATCGTCGGCCATCTGCCTCTCGTTAGAACCGGATTCTCGCGCCGATGGAGTTGTTCTTAACCACGAAATGCGCCTCGTACGCCGTCACCGCTCCTGCGTACCACGGACGATACTTCTTCGGAAGCGCGACCATGATTCCGTTGTTCACCGCAAGGGACCCAACAAACCACGCATCGACTTTGCCCACCGAAGGGTGTGCTCCGAGAAACGGGTTCGAGATTTCCTCGAACTGTTGGGGGTGAGCCGCCCCGTACCGAGTCTGGCCCCAATCCGCAACGATTGCGAGGTTCATCAGCGCCCACAGGACAGCGGTCGTCATTTGACACCGCGAAGCGACATCTTGAACCCCGACCGATTGAACGTATTCCCGATAGAGTTACTTACTTCTCCAAGCCGCCCGGCCCATTCCTTGCGGAACGCATCCCACGACCCCGGCTCCTTGTCGGCCAGCTTGTACTTGGCTGCTGCGTAAGAAATGAGGGCGTTCATGTAATTCGGTGAAAACCGATACATGCCGTAATCGTGGAACACCGGAGCGGGGCGCTGGATGTAGTAAACCGTTACGGTGTGGCCCGCAGTAGACAACGGCGGGTCGAACAGGATCTCAAGCCGTCCCTGAGGCTGGATCACGTAGGCGTCGGATACCGCCCAACTCGCCGCCGTCCCGTCCGTGTTCGAGAATATGGCCGTGTTCAGGTGCGTGGCGTCCGTAACGGACAAGACAATTCCCGAACTCGCATCGGTTGTATTATGGATCAAATCTCCTGCCGACACATAGTCCGTCGTCGTAAACAGCCCCGACGTGTCGGTGAGCATGGACAGCCCTGCGCTCGACGTCCCGATAGAAGTCGCAGTTCCCGTGATCTGCGAGTATAAGGAAGCCTTGTCGATCACAGTGAACCGGTTGGGCACGGACTGCGAGGTCGTCTGGTTCGCGTAAATAATGGCATCGTACTCACCAAAATTGATGAAGGTCGTTGAAGATCCGTCGTAATACTTGACGATGTATTCGCCGCTACTGTTGCGGAGATCCACCTTGAGAAAGTCCGCATTCAACGTGTACGATGCCGTTTCCGCAACGGAGGTAATGGATTGGGTCGCTTTAAGACATCTCGTTCGCCGAACCAGTTCGATCGCCGCTTCCCACAAATATTGGTAGGAAGTGCGCGTATCGAGGTACTGGCTACCCGAAGGTTCGCCGACCGACTCACGAAGAGAACGAAGCAAAGTCGACCCATCCATTTGGCTACCTGCTCTCTTTTCTCAAATATTCGGCATTCGTGTGAAGATCCGGGTCGCACGCCCGACGAGTCAAGCGCCACACCTTGATAGCGTCCTCACGGCTGCCGAATTTCCCCTTCTCCAACTTCACCCCGGCGGCTTCCGCAAGATCCGCACGAATCGGAATGCACTTCTTCATGGACCGCTCCAACTCACGATGAGCGTCAGCGAGACCGAGCCGCATCTCGTCACGGGTGAACAACGACTCCTTGATGCCGGTCTCCAAGTCCTCCGACGCCCTCATCAGTTCGTCCTTCATCTTCGCGGACAGCTTCGGCTTGGACGACTCGATGTCGTCGATCCTAGACTTCATGTCCCGAATTTGTTCCCTCAACTCCGCTTCGTTGGCGTTGGGCAGTCTCATGTCAAGCGCTTTCTGCTTCCCCTTGAGTTCGTCCTTCATGTCGGAGAGCAACTTCGTGTGCATCCACGCGGGGTACTCGGACCTGTAGCCTCCCTTTGGGTGCTTCTCGAACTCCCCGAAGAACTGAATCTTGGCATCCTTCACTTCTGCTGGCTGCACCGTATCGACGGCCATTTGGACCTCCTTGGAATTACGCCGGGGATACCCCGCCCCGGCTCGGGTTAGTTGTTAGGAGTTAACGTCAGCCGCCGGGAGGATGACCCCGGAAAGGTTATCAACAGATGTCGAGAGATTGTCGAATAACCTTAAACCCGTTACGGCACCCCAGTCATGGGTGGTCGTAACGTCTGCGTGTCCGAACCGATTGTGGGCGACGATCCCGGAGTTTCCAGTTCCGCCGTTGCTCATAAACAACGCACCCGCCGTCATCTTATGGGACAAGAAGTTCCACACGACGAAAATATTAGTCATAACCTTTGTGCCAGCCTGGAGGATGAGCGGTGTGGCCGTCCCCTCGCAGATGATGACGTTCCCAGTTACAACAAGCCCGTCGATGTCGTCTGTGATCTCGACGAACTCCAGCGAATTGACAGTCGCTACAAGTGGAACCCACCGGCAATTGGTGACCTTCAATCCGTCGGCTGTGTTAACCGCACCGGTCGCCTTGACCGGGCTTCCCCAGTTCTCGGCGGTTGTGTTGTCGGCGAATTCAACCTGGTCAATCCAACAACCCTTGCCCGTGACATCGAATCCCGTGGCGACCAAAAGGTGCCCAGATGCCATGACAATGTTCTTGATAGTCACATCCGCCGCCGAGACGGCGAACGTCACCGTAGTCCCACCGTCCATGAGAAGGCGCGGGCGCTGGTTGAAATTACCAAGACCTATAATCGAAATCCCGGCGATGTCCGCAGTAACCCCGCCAATACCAGTGACGGTCTCCGCGTGGTTGGGCATAAGGTAAATAACGTCGCCTTTGTTCGCGGTACACTTACCGATAGCCCAGTCGAGAGTGGCGAACGCGGTCGAGGGGGACCCACCGGCGTTACTGTTCAAGCCGGTCAAACTGTCGACGAAAAACACAGACCCGGTAATCGGGCCGGGGTTTCCCCCAAGCAGGGGGACCCCGAAACTCGTAATCCCGTGAGGGAAGTCGGTGAAACTCATGTAAGTCTCCTTTGTTTTTCAGTCCCGACTCCCTGTCTCATGAGCCGGTGGCGGGAATCGAACCCACCTTTACACGGATGAAGAAGACCGGCCCCTCGTCAAGACCAGCCTCCGGTAAGTTTACGTACGGTCATATGCATATTCTGTCAAAGAACAAACGAGACTAAAAACCCTTATGAAACGGTACTCTTAATGATCCATCTCCAATCCTTGAAACCCATTGAGAAACGACCGTACACGGCCTGAAGGAAGACGTAGGTATCGAAGTCGATCGTGTTCTTGTACTCCGGCGCGATCCGGTCGAACCACACCGCGTTC
>Ga0208958_1000778_pt1 | contig 36470 bp, 36 predicted proteins | sample RifOxyB1_FD_184032 | JGI IMG/M metagenome (GOLD analysis project Ga0208958, IMG submission 184032) | Soil microbial communities from Rifle, Colorado - Rifle Oxygen_injection B1 (SPAdes) | ecosystem: Environmental > Terrestrial > Deep subsurface > Rock core/Sediment | place: Rifle, Colorado...
AAACTTATCATTACCGGCGGTAATCCTCTGAAAGGCGAGATAGCCGTGGCAGGCGCCAAAAACGTGGCGCTCAAAATACTTGTTGCCTCGCTTCTTACGGATGAAGAGCTGGTAATCCATAACGTACCCCAAATCAGCGATGTCCAGTTTATGCTGGAGGTTCTTACCGAGTTAGGTGTTCAGTCAACCGTGGAAGGCAATACAATCCGGGTCGTTAACAAGCACAAAACAGATGCAAAAGTGCCTCTGGAAGTGGGGTCAAGGCTGCGCACTTCCTCGATGGTGATGGGACCGCTTCTTGCCCGCTACGGAAGAGCAACAACGCCTAATCCGGGCGGATGCAGGCTTGGCGCCCGCCCGATAGACCGGCATATTGACGCACTCAAGGATATGGGAGCGGATATTACCTACAACTCAAATGACGGATATTTTTACGGGCACACCGAGGGCTTGCATGGGGCGACAATACACTTTGAAAAAAATACCCACACCGGTACGGAAACGCTTATCCTTGCGGCAGTTCTTGCAAAGGGTCAGACAATTTTGGAAAACGCCGCAGAGGAAGTGGAAATTGACGACCTCATCGCATGTCTCAACAAGATGGGTGCCAACATTAAGCGCACCGACCCCAGAACCATCGTCATCGACGGGGTGTCTGCTCTTCATGGGGCGGAATATTCCATTATCCCCGACAGGAACGAAGAGATCACATTTGCTATAGCCGCAGCCATGACAAAGGGAGATGTCACGGTCAAAAATTCCCAACGGGAACACCTGGCCGCATTCCTGGAAGCATTCAAAAATGCCGGCGGTACCTATGAGCCGGTTGACGGCACGACGACGAGGTATTGCTGCGGCGGGTCGATCCATCCGACGGATATTGTTACCTCACAGTATCCGGGCTTTATGACGGATTGGCAGGCGCCGTGGGCGGTGTTTATGACACAGGCGACGGGCGTTTCCACAATCCACGAAACAGTGTTTGAAAGCAGGTTTTCGTACGTTTCAGAACTCAAAAAAATGGGTGCACACATAGAATTTTTTGATCCTGACGTACCTCACCCTGACACATTTTACAACTTCAACTGGGCAGACCGGGTAGAAGGGTCACATCAGGCCATACGCATAACCGGTCCCACCGCGCTTCATAATGCCGTTCTTGAAATTACCGATCTTCGTGCCGGGGCCACACTCGTGCTTGCCGCGCTGGTTGCGCCGGGAGAAAGCATCATACACGGCGTCGGGCAGGTTGACCGCGGATATGAGAGAATTGAAGAACGCCTGAGAACCCTCGGGGCAACCATTGAGCGGGTGAAGGAGGAGTAATATGAAAAAAAATCTGACCCTTGTAGTGCTTGCTGCAGGTATAGGGAAACGGTTCTGGCCGCTTTCTGCCAATAAGACATTGTTCCCGTTTTTCGGGAAACCTCTTTTTCGTTTCCCGGGTCAAATCCCCGGGCAAATTACCAATATTGTTATCGTGTCCGACCTAGAAAACGCCGACAGGTTCCGGGAGACGGAAACTCCGGTTGCCAAAAAGGTTGTTATCCAGCCGGAGGCAGCGGGTATGGCAGACGCCGTACTTTGTGCAAAAAACGAGCTGTCCGGCGGCAGTGCCATCATTCTGATAGCGGATGATGTAGCTCAGACCGGACTGTTGGAACAGCTGGTTGCCAAAGCCGCATCTACAAATGCATCCGGCGTGTTGATCGGATGGAAAACGCCTGCATATTTTCCGGGCGGGTATTTGCGTCTTGCGGGAAACCGCGTGATGTCGATAGAAGAAAAGCCGGGGGCGGGAAATGAACCGAGCCCTTTTGTGAATATCTTCGCCCAGTATATAGAGGATGCGGATCTCTTGCTTGCACAGTTATCCCGGACACGGAGTGCGGCCGACGATGTGTATGAAAAAGCTCTTTCCGTGCTGATGAAGACGCACGAATTCGTGATGCTGCCGTATGACGGCCGCTTTGCATCGCTCAAATACCCGTGGCATGTCTTAGATGTCATGGATGTACTGCTGGGGGAGCTGAAATCATATAAAGGGAAGGATGTGGTCATCAAAGACAACGTCATTTTGGAGGGACCTGTGTATATTGATGACGGGGTAAAAATTTTTGAAAACACAAAAATAACCGGCCCGTGTTATATCGGAAAAAATACGATTATCGGAAATAATAATATAATCAGGCATTCGCATATCGGTGCCGGGTGTGTGACGGGATTTAATACCGACATTGCCCGAAGCTATATCGGAGACAACTGTTGGTTCCACGGTAACTATATCGGTGACAGCGTGCTGGAAGGAAATGTGAGTATGGGCAGCGGGGCGCGTCTGGCAAATCTCCGGTTGGACGACGGGGAAATTAAGGGAACGGGAAGAAATAAATTAGGTGCGATGATAGGGACGGGGGTACGCATCGGCGTCAATGCCTCGATTATGCCGGGCCTAAAAATCGGAAAAGATTCGTTTATCGGATCGGGAGTAGTCCTTGCGCAGGACTTGCCTGACAACTCATTTTGTACGGCCAAACCCGTCTATGAGATTACCAAAAATAAAAAAACCGCCTCGGGCTCCCGCGACAAATTTAAACAAAAAATTTAATTTATGACGCATCCTATTGTGATATTACATGGTTGGGGACTATCGGCGGCGACATACCTGTCGCTTTCGCAGGTGTTCCGCAAAAAAAAATTCCGGGTGTTCGTACCGGATTTTCCCGGATTTGACAGCGTGCATATTCCTAAAAAACCGTACGGGCTCAATGATTATACTCAATTTCTCCATGCCTATATGGCGGAACATAAAATTTCTCAGCCGGTTATCCTCGGTCATTCATTCGGCGGCCGCGTCGCCCTCAGGTATCAGGAACTGTATCCGGAGCGTGTGCACGCAATGATTCTTACCGGCACACCGGGGTTTACCCCCGTGCCGCGAAGGCGCCTTATGCTGTTTATTACCCTTGCCAAAATAGGGGGAATATTTTTTTCGTACCCGCTCTTAAACCGTGTAAAAAACAGAGTACGCCTTTGGTATTATTATCTCGTCGGGGCCAGGGACTATTACCGTGCCGAAGGGGTGATGCGGGATACGTTTAAAAATATTGTAAGCGAATCCCTCGATTCAAGTATGGAAGCAGTCCGGATACCGACTCTCCTTGTGTGGGGTGCAAAAGATATTATTGTCCCCGTGGGGATTGCCCACCGCATGAAAAATGTCATCCGGGGATCCAAACTTATCGTTTTGCCAAACAGCGGCCACAGTATTCCGTTTACTCACTCAAAAGAATTTGCGTCGGTAATTCTTCCCTGGATCGAACAGTTATGAAACGGATTATTTCCTGTTCCCTTTCTCCGAATATGGAAAGGGACGATGTATGGCTCGCGCTCCGGCTTCTTTTTTCACCATGGAGGTGGAAATGCGGAGCGGCAGTAAAAAAAGCAGAAGCACATTTTGGCGGTGTATCTTTCAACAGCGGCAGGGCGGCGCTGTTTGCCATACTGCGCGCATTTGGCATTGGAGAGGGAGACGAAGTTATACTTCAGGCGTTTACGTGTGTTGCCGTAGCGGATAGCGTCCGCCGGACGGGAGCCGTGCCGGTGTATGCGGATATAAACCGCGCGTATAACATGGATGTAGTTGATTTTGCCCGCAAGATTACAAAAAAAACAAAGGCGGTTATTGTCCAGCACACATTCGGCGTTCCGGCAGACATGGATTCCATTCTTGCGGCGGCCAAAAAATATAATATCCGTGTCATCGAAGATTTTGCCCATACGATGAGTTTACCCCTCTGCGGCGACGCGGGGTTTTATACGTTTGGCAGGGACAAAGTGTTATCGAGTGTATTCGGGGGACTGGCACTGATGAAGGATAATGCAAAGTTAAAAAAATATCATAAAACATTAGAATATCCCTCATCTTTCTGGATAGTGCAGCAACTTCTGCATCCTGTCGCGTTTTCCGTCATTTTGCCGCTGTACCGGTCCGGTATCGGCAAAGGAATACTTGTTGTCTTACAGCGATTAGGATTATTGTCATTTCCTCACACGGCAAAAATTGAAAAATATCCAAACGCTTTGGCCGAACTTTTATTACTTCAATTAAAAAAGCTTGAACGATATACAAAACAGCGTCGGGAAATAAGCAAACTCTACGGGAAAGATTTTGCCTATTTACGATACCCGGTGCTTGTTGAGGACCCGCAGGCGGTTCGTGCGAAGGCAAAAAAACAGGGGATATTTCTGGGTAATTGGTATCACAACGTCGTTGACCCCGCCGACGCGGGGTACACGAAGGGCACCTGCCCAAAGGCAGAGGAGGCAGCGCGGCATATTATAAATTTGCCGACACGCATTTCCCCGGCAGAAGCAAAACGGGTGCTAGACATCTTATGAATATCCAAACGCTTGTGGTCGGGTCAATGGCGACAAATTGTTACATCGCGGGGGACATGATTATCGATCCGGGGGATGATGCAGAATACATTATAGAGCATCTTACGGCAAAGCCGAAGATGATTGTCGCCACACACGGACACTTTGATCATTTGATGGCAGCCCGGGCCATACAGCTTGCATACAATATCCCTTTTTATATCCACAGGGATGACATTTTTTTACTTTCCCGCATGCAGGAATCCGCAAAACATTTTTTGGGTCTGCGGCACGTTGATCCGCCGCCGGAAGCGACTCCTATACCCGATTTGCCGTTTATTCATACTCCGGGACACACTCCGGGGAGTATCACACTTGTTTTTGATGGTATACTGATTGTCGGAGATACGGTATTTGCAGGGGGCGCGGTGGGGAGGACGGATTTTGCATATTCCCGCCCTCTTGATCTTTCCGCATCCGTTGACAAAATTATGTCGTACCCCAAGGGAACACGAATTCTCCCGGGGCACGGAGAGGAGTTTATCATATGATCAGCATCATCGTCCGTTGGGTGTTAAATGCGCTTGCGTTGTATATAGTCGCCACCATATTGCCGGGTATCCATTTGTCGGACTTCGGCAGCGCACTTGTGGCGGTTGTCATCATCGGGCTTGTGAATGTCCTTATTAAACCGATTTTATTTTTATTGACCCTCCCGGTTACCGTTATTACCTTTGGTCTGTTTGCGTTTGTTCTCAATGCGCTGATGCTGATGCTGGCAAGCGCTCTTACGCCGGGATTTAAAATCGACGGGTTCGGTACGGCGCTCCTGGGTTCAATTCTATTGTCTCTGATTACCACCGTTCTTTACTCCCTGGTACAATAGACTGCATGGATAAAAACACGTGGGATGCGTTTGTTTTGAAGACGGCGCCGATGGCGCTGTTTCAGTCGTGGGATTGGGGAGAGGTAGAAAAAAAACTCGGCCACAAGATATGGCGGTTGACCTGGCCCGGAGGAATTGCGCAGGTGGTAAAAGTCCCTGCCCGCCGCGGGACATTTTTACATATACGGCACGGTCCAGTGGGAACCATTCAATTGGATGACGTCATAGAGCTGGCAAAAAAAGAACGCGCCTGGTTTATCCGCATAAGCCCACAGGTCCAAAAAATAGATTACCCGGGCTTTGTCCCGGCACCGATCCACGCCATGGATGCCGAGGTGTGCCGGGTGTTGGACTTGGACAAACGCGAAGACGAACTTCTTCTGGGTATGCGCAAATCCACCCGCTATGAAATTAAACACGCATCGGCGACAGTAAAAAAAAGCAGGGATATAGAAAAATTTATCCGCCTGTACGACGCCACCGCCAAACGGCATAATTTTGTTGAACACAAAGGAATCCGCGAAGAATTTGACTCACTCGATTGCGATTTATTTCTGGCATCACACGGCGGCCATCTTGCTGCCGCCGCAATCATTGTGTATTCCGGGGATCAGGCGATTTATCACCACGGAGCTTCTGTTCCTAATAAGTTCGGTGCCTCGTATCTCGTGCAATGGGAAGCGATACGGGAGGCAAAACGACGGGGCATGAAGGTCTATAATTTCTGGGGCATAGCACCTGATAATGCTCCAAATCATCCCTGGCAGGGGCTTACCGCATTTAAAACTGGTTTCGGCGGGAGGGAAGTCCGGTTTATCCACGCAATGGATTTACCTGTTTCGCCGTGGTACGTTATCCCCAAAACAATTGAGGGAATCCGAAAGAAAATCAAAGGATATTAAGCTATGATATACTTATAGCATAGTCCATGAAAGAAGTGATTAAGAGACACACTATTTCCTTCAAAAACGCGCTCTCGGGCCTGTGGTGGGCCGTCAAAAGCCAGCCGAATTTCCGGGTTCATCTGGTGCTTGCTTCTCTCGCCATCTGTTTAAGCTGGTATTTCGGTATTACATCGACTGAGTGGGCGATTATCATATTTACGATTGTGTTGGGGCTTTCTGCAGAGCTTATCAATACCGCGCTCGAGTCCATGACGGACCTGATTACCCGTGAGTGGAAAATGGAAGCGAAAATTGCAAAAGACGTGTCTGCCGGCATGATGCTCACCGTCGCGGCGGGTGCCATCGTGGTTGCCATCGCCGTGTTCGGTCAGTATATATAACCAATATGGTTTTTTTACTGGGATTATTATTGTTTTCTTGGTTTGTCAGCAGTCTTTTATATCTGCCGTTCATCCGGCTTCTGTACCGGTGGCGGATGCAACGACACAATCAGAAGACGCTGGATGCATTTGACAAACGGACGCCGATTTTTGACCGCTTTCACCAGAAAAAGGCGGGGACTCCGGTCGGCGGCGGACTTCTTATAATCCTGGTTACCACCATTCTGTTCCCGATTGCTATCGGTCTTATGAAATACTTCTGGATTCCGATTACCGCGGTGTACCCCATCGCAAGCGAAATCAAGATACTTCTTTTTACATTCATTTCCTTCGGCGCGCTTGGGCTCCTGGACGATATAAAAAAGACGTTCGGGTTTTCCGGGGGATTTTTCGGGCTGCGGCTGCGGCACAAACTCATCCTGGAAATACTTCTGGCAGCCGTCATCAGTTTCTGGCTCATTTTCGAACTGAAAATTGATATTTTTTATATGCCGCTTTTGGGACTATTCCGTATGGGATGGTGGTATCTGCCGTTTGCAACACTGGTTATCATTGCATTTGCCAATGCGTTTAATATCACCGACGGACTTGACGGGCTTGCATCCGGCGTCCTCATGATCGGACTTGCGGCATTCTGGTTTATCTCGGCATCAATTCTGGATACACCGCTTTCCCTCTTTATTGCCATCTGGATCGGAAGCCTTATCGCTTTTTTGTACTTCAATGTGTACCCCGCGCGTATTTTTTTGGGAGACGTGGGCGCTCTGTCATTCGGGGCGACGATGGCGGTGGTCGGGCTTATTCTGGGCAAGGCACCGGCGCTTGTCGTCATCGGCGGCGTATTTGTTATTGAAGTATTGTCTTCTCTCATCCAGCTTCTGTCCAAAAAATTTCTGCACCGGAAAGCGTTTGCGGTGTCGCCGTTTCATTTGTGGTTGCAGTATAAAGGGTGGCCGGAGCCAAAAATTGTCATGCGCATGTGGGTCATCTCCATTGTGCTTGCTATTATCGGGTTGTGGCTCGGGATTTTGACGAAAGTCCCCGCGTTGTGACACCCCGTATGGATAACTCACCTATCGGATTTTTTGATTCGGGGTTTGGCGGATTATCCGTGTATCAGCGTGTAAGTGCGCTGCTTCCGCATGAATCCACCGTGTATATCGGAGATCATGCATTTCTTCCGTACGGAGGAAAGACCCGGCGCCGGATTCAGGCACGGGCGGTCAAACTTATACGGTTTCTTCTTGCCCGGCACGTAAAGCTTATCGTTGTTGCGTGCAATACCGCAACTATTGCCGGGATTGACACGTACAGGCGTTTGTTTCCGGATGTTCCGATCATCGGCGTGGTGCCGGTTGTCAAAACAGCTGCTCAGCTGTCTGCCGGTTCGTTTGCGGTGTTGTCCACTTCTTTTACCGCGCAAAGCCGCTATCAGAAACTCCTGATACGTAAATTTGCGCCCCGTGCGCAGGTGTATAATCTCGGATGCCCGAATTTATTAAGTTTTGTGGAAAACGGGATCCTTCAGGGGAAACAGATAGACCGTGAGCTGGGGCAGATACTTACGCCCCGGATTCTCAAAAAAATCGATATTATCGTACTGGGGTGCACGCACTATCCGTTTTTACAAAAGGCCATCCGTGCTATAGTGGGAAGTAAGATACGGATATTGGATTCCGGAGGAGCCGTGGCGCGCCATGTGGAGCGGATTCTTACGCATAACGACATTCCGGGACACGCCAAGCGCGCGACGCACGAATTTTATTCAACAATAGAGAACGATACACTTTCGCGCGTCGCGGGAACACTGCTCAAAAAAAAGGTGCGCGTACAATATGCGGACATTTAAAAATAAATCAGTTGCGGTTCTCGGGTTATCCATAGAGGGGCTGGACTCCGTGCAGTTTTTCCGCGCACAGGGGGCCAAAATTTGCTGCTCTGACCGCAGAACCCGGCAGGAACTGGGAGAGACCTACACAAAGCTTGCCTCCGTTGCCGATGAATTTCAGCTGGGGGAAGCATATCTTGCCAATTTGGAGCGGTTTGATGTGGTGGTGCGTACGCCGGGCATGTCGCTGCGGTTGCCGGAGCTTGCAGCGCTGACTAAAAGCGGTAAGGAAATAACAAGCGCGACAAAACTTTTTTTCGAGCTTTCGGCGGCCCCCATTATCGGCGTCACGGGTACCAAGGGAAAAGGCACCACTAGTACGCTGATTGCGCGGACACTCTCAGCGGCAGGACGCAAGGTGTGGCTCGGCGGCAACGTAGGCGTGCCGCTTTTGTCGAAGATTCCGGATATACAAAAGTCAGACATTGTGGTTCTGGAGCTTTCGTCATTCCAGCTGGAGGACCTCACTAAAAGCCCGAGAGTTGCAGTTGTGCTGCGGACGACACAGGAACACCTGGTCAATCAGGACACGCTTGCGTCCAACTTCCACCCGGACCGGGAAGCATATGTTGACGCCAAAAAATCAATTGTCCGCTACCAGAACGCCGGTGACACTGCGGTTCTGAATGCGGATGACCCGACAAGCAGCTCGTTTGCCCGTGAAACAAAAGGGCACGCGTTATATTTCAGCAGGACGGATTATTCGAGCGCTGCATTTGTGCGGGATCATACGGTGTACCTGCGCGAAGGCGGCAAAGAACAGAAAATCGCGACTCTTGCCGGGATTAAACTGCGCGGGGAACACAACCTAGACAATATTGCCGCTGCAGCCCTTGCACTGCAGGCCGCCGGCGTGCCGGTTGACGTGATCGCCCGGTCGGCTGCCGCATTTGAAGGACTGGAGCACCGCCTGGAAACAGTGGCAACAGTTGGCGGCGTCCTCTACGTCAATGACTCGTTTTCGACCGTTCCCGAAACGGCGATTGCAGCCATTGAGTCGTTCACCGAACCTATTATTCTTATTGCCGGAGGGTCGGAAAAGGGGTCGGATTTTACTCAGCTGGGGCAATCTATCGCCAAGGGCAATGTCAAAGCACTTATTGCGATTGGAAAAATGACGACCCGGATTGTCCAGGCGGCAAGAGCCGCCGGATACAAAGGCGCAGTTGTGACGGGGTTGCGCTCAATGCCGGAGATTATTACGTCCGCGGCCAAAATAGCCGCTTCCGGCGATGTCGTTCTGCTGTCGCCGGCTGCTGCATCATTTGATATGTTTAAAAATTACAAAGAGCGCGGGTACCAATTTAAACATGAAGTTTCCCTCCTTGCATCTGGCTAAACCCCGTCCGCCGGACCGGTGGACACTACTACCCGTCATCGTGCTGACGCTTTTCGGCATTCTGATGGTATACGATTCATCAGTTGCCATCGCAATCCGGGATTTCGGTAACCAGTACTATTTTGTACGCGAACAGTTAAAATGGCTCATTGCCGGATATATTTTTCTTGTAATTTTTTCGTTTATCGATTACCGGGCGCTACGCAAACTCGCCCTGCCCCTGCTCTTGGGCACCATGGTACTTTTGCTGGCTGTATTTTTGCCCGGAATAGGCGTCAAAGCACTCGGCGCCCACCGGTGGATAAATTTCGGATTTTTTGTACTGCAGCCGGCGGAAGTAGCAAAGCTTGCGCTCATCATATACTTATCGGCGTGGTTTGCCACGCGCGAGACCGGAAGGTTTCTGTCCTTCATACTCCTTTTGGGTATGGTCGTGGGACTCGTCCTCCTGGAGCCGGATTTGGGGACAAGTGTAATTATCGTGACGATTTCTGTGCTTCTTTACTACGTATCCGGTGCGCCGCTTTTACATTTCGGGGTATTGGTGCCGACTCTTGCCGTAGCGCTCATCGCCCTTGCGGTCGTTTCGCCCTACCGCATGGCCAGACTTACGACATTTTTGCATCCGGACCGTGATCCGCTTGGGAGCTCCTATCACATCCGTCAGGCGCTTCTTGCCCTGGGAAGCGGAGGGTGGTTTGGGGTGGGGATCGGCCAGTCGCGCCAAAAATACGAGTATTTGCCCGAGGCAAATACGGATTCCATATTTGCCATTGTCGGGGAGGAAATCGGGTTTGTGGGTGCTCTTGCCGTTGTCCTCGTGTATGTGTTTCTGGCGTGGCGGGGATTCCGGATTGCCAAACGCGCCACGGATACATTCGGCAAACTGGTGGCAACCGGTATCACGGTATGGATTTCCCTTCAGACGGTTATCAATCTCTCGGCGATGGTGGCGCTTATGCCCCTCACCGGCGTGCCGCTCCCGTTTATTTCCTACGGCGGGTCGAGTTTGATTATAATGATGATAGCGGTGGGGATATTGTTAAACATAAGCAGAAAATAATATGGATAAAATTTTGATCACCGGCGGACATGTGACACCGGCCCTTGCCGTAATTGACACGCTCCGGGCAGAGGGAGACTTCGAAATTATTTTTGTCGGACGGATGCACGCAACGGAAGGCTCAACGGCTCTCTCTGCTGAATACGAACTGGTGGGGGCAAAAAGTATCCGTTTTTTGCCGATAACGACCGGGAGATTACAGCGGACACTGACCTGGCGTACTATCCCGTCGCTTCTTAAGATCCCCGTGGGGTTTTGGCAGGCATATAGGTATTGTGTCCGCGAAAAGCCCTCACTCATCGTAAGCTTCGGCGGGTATATTGCCCTCCCCGTGGCCGTTGCGGGGTGGGCGCTGGGTATTCCTGTTATCACGCACGAGCAGACGCGCACAGCAGGGCTCACCAACCGGATTATCGCGGGCATTGCAAAGCGCGTCTGTGTAACCTTTGACCGTACTGCCACCCAATTTCCTGAAGCAAAAACAGTTGTCACCGGTCTGCCTATGCGCAAAGAGCTTTTTTCCCCGCCCAACACATGTCCGTTTGCAATCAAAGACACCGGCCGTCCCGTCCTTTACATTACCGGCGGAAGTGTGGGCGCCAGATCACTCAACCGTCTGTTGTATCCGGTAATAGCGGCGCTTACCCATACATTCACCGTGATTCATCAGACCGGAACCGGTTCGCTTGAGGAGGCTAGCCGCAGCCGGCAATTACTTCCCGCACGGATCCGTTCGCGCTACATTACCGATGCATTTTTGGACGTCAAAAAACTTTCCTGGGTGCTTGCCCATGCCGGACTTGTCGTAGGACGGGCAGGGGCAAATACAACGGTTGAATGCGCAGCACTGGGGAAAGTTGCTATCCTGGTCCCGCTCCCGTGGTCGGCAGGGGGAGAACAAACGGTAAATGCCAAGTGGCTGGAACACAACGGTGGCGCAAAAGTCCTTGAGCAGCGGGGGCTGTCGTCAGAAAACCTTCTCGGAGAAATTGAACGCATGTGGAAACATCACGAATCACTTGAGCGAAGAGCCGGACTATTTGCGCCTTCTGTCCCCAGGGACGGGGCAGCCCGTCTGGCCAGGGAAATCGTATCACTTCTTGCAACCGGCGTATGAGACGGAAGTATGCACTGTTTTTCCGGATACTACTTTTTGTTATCTTCAGTCTCTGCGTCTACATTGGTGTAACAAAATTATTTGCCCTGACTTCCATACTGGTCATCGGCGAAAATATTCAGATCACGGTAGATCTAAAAAAACTTCCCAAAACCCTTTTGTTTTTTCCGTCAGAAAAAATACGGTCGGATTTGTTGGCCGCCAATCCGATACTCGGGGATATTACGTTTGAAAAAAAGTATCCGCATACGCTTGTTATTAATCCGGTAATGCGCAGTGCATATGCTATTCTCATCACGCCCTCGCGGCAGGTTTTTGTCGACGATCAGGGAGTAGTGTTAGGGGACACGCCGGGAACTCCTCCGGGTTTGCCGACAATCCGCGTAGACGCACCAAATATCCGTATCGGGCAAAAAATTGCAGATCCGCGTATTGTGGCGGCTCTCTCATTTCTCAGGGGGACGCGCGGCGTACTTCCCGTCGGACTGGTAGAAGAACAAAGCGGGTCACTGCATGCCGTTTCCGCTACATTAGATATATTTTTTACTCAGGATGCTATCGAACAAACTCTGGCCACTTTACAAACCTTGATTGCGGGGTTTAGAATAAAAGGTACACTGCCCAAGGTTATTGACCTGCGTTTTGACAAACCGGTTATAACTAATTAACTATCATGCGCGATCACGTCGTTTCCGGCATAGACGTCGGTACCAGTAAAATTTCAACCATCATTGCCACCGTTCCCGAAGAAGGAGATTCCCGTGTCATCGGAGTATCCACCGTGCATAGCCGCGGCATACGGAAAGGCCAGGTGGTCAATATTGAGGAAGCGACCGCTGCAATTTCGCAGTCGTTGGAATCAGCCGAGCGCATGGCCGGTACACAGGTCGGGCATGCATTTATTTGCGTGGGCGGCGCGCACATTGCATCCCAAAACTCGCACGGAGTAGTCGCCGTTGCCGAGCCGGACCGCGAAATCGGGGAACATGATGTCAGGCGGGTAGTGGAGGCGGCCAAAGCCGTATCCCTGCCTTCTTCGCGCGAGATCCTGCATGTGTTGCCGCGCGGGTATGTTGTTGACAGTCAGGAGGGTGTTGTTGATCCCGTCGGTATGACGGGAGTGCGCCTGGAGGTAGACACGCATCTGGTAACCGGGGGCGCAACAGCCATCCGTAATTTGCGTAAGTGCGTCGAAGAGCTGGGAGTGGAAGTCAGCGGCATGGTGTTTGGGGGACTTGCCTCATCCCTTGCCAGTCTCACCGATACGGAGAAGGAGCTCGGCGTCGTCCTTATCGATATCGGCGGGGGTACGACGGATGTTGCCATATTTGTGGAGGGCGCGCTTTCTTATTCCTCCGTGATCCCCATCGGCGCGATTAACATTACCAAAGATCTGGCCGCGGGGCTGCGGGTTTCTCTGGAAAGCGCCGAAAAGATTAAATTACTCTTGGGTCAGACGCCGCGTTTGCCTGCGCTTGCGGACGAAGAAATCCCCACTGCCGGGGCCAAAGGTAAAGGGGAAAAGAGCGACGAAATAGATGTCTCCGGGCTCGGGCTTCCGGAGGAATTGCGGATGTTATCCCGCAGGACCCTTGTTGAGGGCATTATCAAACCGAGGTTAAACGAAATATTTACTATGGTGGGACTGGAGATAAAGCGGAGCGGCTTCGGCGGCATGACGCCTTCCGGCGTGGTGATAACAGGCGGAGGCGCCCAGACCGTCGGCGCAGTAGAGTCGGCCCGGCGCAATCTCGCCATGCCCGTCCACATCGGTCTGCCGAAAAAAGTGACGGGCCTGATTGACGAAATTATGACGCCTGCATACACCACCAGTGTCGGACTTCTCCTGTACGGCGCCAAGGGAGCTGAGACGGAAAGCGGAATAAAATTCGCAGGATTCAGTAAGATCCGCGACAAAGTACAAATTAAGGGACTTGCAGGGAAGCTCATTGATCTGGTAAAGTCGTTTATGCCTTAACAAATAGCGGAATAGGATTTATTCATGCCCCTCAGTCTGCCTCTGAGCTGATTTCATATGTTAATTAAACCCGACATAGCGCGGTTTGCCAAAATTAAAGTCATCGGTATCGGTGGCGGCGGCTGCAATGCCATCAATTCCATGATCGGGGTCAACCAGATAAAGGGAGTGGATTTTTTGGGTGTGAACACCGATGCGCAGGCTCTCATGACCTGTCAGGCGCAGACTAAAGTCCAGATCGGCGAAAACCTGACGCGCGGGCTTGGCGCGGGAGGCAATCCGGAGATCGGCAAACAGGCTGCGGAAGAATCCCGGGAGAAAATTAAGGACTTTTTGCGGGACACCGATATGGTATTTCTCACCTGCGGAGAGGGCGGCGGGACGGGTACGGGCGCCACCCCTATTATTGCGGAAATTGCCAAAGAAATGGGGGCACTCACCGTGGCCGTCGTTACCAAACCATTCCATTTTGAGGGTACGCGCCGCATGGTGACTGCCGAAGAGGGGATCATGAATCTCAAGGACAAAGTCGATACCCTCATCGTTATTCCCAACCAGCGCCTGATGGAAGTGATTGACAAAAAGATGACGCTGCTTGAGGCATTCCGCGTGACGGATTCGGTTCTCGGGCAGGGCGTGCAGGGGATTGCGGACCTTATCACCATGCCGGGCCTGATCAACGTGGATTTTGCAGATGTGCGCTCCATCATGACCAGCGCCGGCAGTTCGCTCATGGGAATCGGCACCGGAGTCGGCGAAAACCGCGCGGCAACCGCTGCACGTACGGCAATTGCATCCCCGCTTCTTGAGATATCCATCGAAGGGGCAAAGGGAGTTCTCTTCAACATTACCGGCGGCCCGGATCTTACGATGTCGGAAGTGGATGAAGCGGCCAAGCAGATTGCCTCGGCTGTTGACCCGGATGCAAATATCATTTTCGGCGCCACCATTGATGAGAGTATGGTTGATCAGGTGAAGATAACCGTTATTGCAACCGGATTTGATGAAACCAAAAAGCGGCTCCGCGAGCTTTCGGGCCGGTCTTACAGCACGGTTGCCCAGCCCTCCCCAGTGCGCGTTACCCAGACCTCTGACCATCCACCCACTGCTCCTGCGCCCCCGATTCCCACTGACGAATTGCCTCCGGAGGAAGACGAATTTGATATCCCCGCATTCCTCCGCCAGAGAAGTTAGATAACGCCCCACGTTGATCTGATGTGCTAAAATGCGCTTACTGCTCACGAAGTATGGCTACATCTGATAATAGTATTAGTTTCAAAAAAATCAATTGTTCAAAAATAAAAATCATTACCGAGTTGATTCAAAAATTGTTTTGTGAGGAAGACAATTATTTTAATAAAGTCTCCTTAAATTCTAAGTTTTATGAATCAACCCGAAGCAAAAAATAATTTTCCTCTTCTAAATACAGTCAGCAATAAACGGGAACAATTAGAGATGGCTAGTATAGACATTGATGTACTGAGAGCACAAGCCGGCAGTCAGGATCCCCGGTTGGCGGGAATCTCACGTCGAATGCTAAAGACAAAATGGGACTTAGATCCCGGCCACGATGCGCAAAATGCAAAATCTGTTGATATCACAGAACAACTAGCCTCCTATTCCGCCCGCGAACTGAAAACTATGTTGCGGAATCTGGTGTCCATTCAGTTAACAGAGGGATGTAATGGTAATTGTCCGTGGTGTCTTTTTGGTGTCAAGAAAGGCGTGACTGCGAAATATTCGTTTGAGTCTTTACGCTTTCTTTTTCAAAAAAATGCGGATGTAATGAGTGAGAATCCGTTTTTGCTCTATTGGGATTCCGACCCCTTCGATTATCGGGACGGTGATAAGCGATTCGTTGATGTCTACAAATTATACAGAGAAACAATGCCCCGCAATTCTCAGTATATTTCGACAGCAATCCCGCGGGGCGCAGAGGAAGATTTTGTTAATTTTATGGTGTATGTTGCGTCTGAAGTAAATAATGAGAGTGCGGTAAATCGCTTTAGGGTTCCGATAAGAATTTCGTTAGCAGAACAGAATATCCAGCGGGTAGAGGCAACGCTGTTAGCATTAACAAATGAATTGTTGAAACAAAAATATACAAGGCAAGATATAAACTCATTTTACGGTAAAGTAGTAACAACCGTGGGCCGTTTCGGCAGTTTTTTACTCCCCATAGGACCATATATAAACAAGGCGGATGATGTGAAAAATACGTTTAGTACTGCGTGCCGGGATGGTGTCGTTATTTCACCGGGATCTTCGCGCGCTGTCATGATGACCGCAGCAACAATTTATAATCCGTCCGGTCAAACAGAAATTGAACTGAATCCCGGTAGTAGCGAGATATTCATACCGCTAAAAATCAGGGAGGAGCATTACGCGAATTTTACGTTCGGGGAAAAATCATTAACTCGCAGGGCTCAGCTGAGACAAACAATGTTACCCGTTATCCGGCATCCAAATGATGAAGAATTTACATTACCGAATATATTTGACGATATGATCCTTAAATCCGGCAGAGAAGTTGCTTCTCTGAGTAGACTAATTTCCAACTTTTCCAGAGTGGCAGATTTATCCGTAAATTCTTCTGACGCGTCGCGAGAAAAAACAAACTTTATATTCGTGAGCACGGAAGTTTTTAGAGAAAGGAAAAAATATACAGATGCGCTCATAAAACGCATGAGAGATTATTGCGATAAGACAAGCTTACAAGACGAAGAACGTAAGGAAATTCAATACTATATGTTGCTTACTCAAATACATCTTGCGAAAATGGACTTTTTAGCATCTCAAGTTGCGCAAGGGCAGCCAATTGACGTATTAAGTAAAATGGCCCTAGTATTAACAGAGGTGGGGCGGGGCGATATAGATAGATTGCCGGCAATACTAGATGTATTATCAGAACCGAAAAAGCTTACTCAATTCCGCGTTAATACACGTGATAAAGCTTCGGCACGAGCGCTAATTGATAACGCAGTGTTATAAAGATACCGGATTCTATATGAGTTTGATCCAAAAGGAAGATGAAATTAACAGTTCAGTTACAGTTTCCAAAGCCGGCAGACGGCATGCGGAGAAAATAGTGGATCTGCTTCTGGCTGCATGGATCCATACATATCCGAACGAACAGTTTCATATTCGGAAAACAGATGTTAGAGAGAAATTTGGGGATATTAATAGAAAGGTCATACGTATTGGAAAATTTCTTGATTCAATCAGAGAACTTTCCGAAATAACGTATTTGGTGGCTGAAAAGGACGGTAACGTATCCGGTTTTTTATATGCCTTAAACATGAACCGTGAACTATACATTAACGCCCTCTATGTTCATCCGGATCGTCAGAGAGCCGGTATCGGAAACTTGCTCCTACAGAAGGGAATTACATTAAATCAAGGAATGAGTCGGGTGATAGTCGATGTTGTTGCATATAACGGGCCGGCGGTGGCGTTTTATAAGAAACATGGTTTTTTAGTTCAGGGGCCATCGGAGACACCGTTCGGCAAGTTTCCAAACGGAATAGTTGTACCTGAAATTCGGATGGTTAAAAATTGTGTACGGAGTAATTCTGTCGTAAAGGGATAAACTTGATTTAGATAAATTAAAGGAGTAGAGTTCAATTACGTGTTTTGAAAGGAGGTGATTACAGTATGGCGGATGAAAAACTTCCTAAAGTAGTGATATCTGAGGCGCAACCGTTTCTGCGATATGGGGCGGAAGCCACAAGAGGGGCAAAAATTGTGAGTGCTGATAGCGATAGTGCAGCATGTTCCAGTGAGTCCTGTGAATGCGGATCAGGCGCTGGGGAATGTGCGCATGTACCGGAACAACCAACTCCTCAACCGTAAGCACGAGGGTGATGTGACGGACTGCTCACAAAATGGTATTAACCTTTTACCAAAGCAGGTTTGTGGTCTGTGTAGAATTTTTATGGATATAAATGATAAGGAACTTGCGATAGATGACGCTCTTAAGCAAGCAATCAATAATATCGGGGATCGGAAAAATAACCTCCTCTATTCTTTCGGAAGAATATTTCAATATTCAGATGAGCCCAAATTTTTCCAGTATTTCTCTCAGTTAATCGACTCTCAGAATAGTAAAACAGCTGCACATGGTACTGCTAGCGGGTTTTCATTTTTTTCACAGAAACTTGCCGTATTAAAGTGTTTACTCGAAGCTCTTGAGCGGTATGCATTAAAAAATTATGATAAAGAGACGTTAACATTTTCAACTTCCGATAAATTACGCAAACAATGTTTAAACATTTCGGAAGTTTCTTCTTTCAGCGATAAACAAAGGCGGGCAAACAGTAATCTTCAGCTGAATATCAATGGTCCGTTCAATTGGGTACTCGGGAAAAAATTACCGGGTTTAGAAGATACGTATATACCGGCGCAATTGGTGTATCTGTCGTATCGAAGGAAGCTGGGCGAAGGATTAATCCGTATGCCTATCAGTACGGGCGCGGCAAGTGGTACCGCGTACTCGGCGGCAATATACAGAGGGATCTGTGAAATTATTGAGAGAGATGCGTTCATGATTACGTATTTGAATAAGTTACAGCGTCATCGGGTTCCTTTAGAGAAATCAACAAATAAAGATATTCAAAAAATTCTTACGATCGCAAAGGATTACAAACTGGATGTCTACACATATGACATAACAACCGATTTGGGCATTTATACTTTTCTGAGTGTTGTCCGTGACAGCACCGGTTTAGCGGCCGCCCTTTCGACCGGGCTGAAGAGCAGCCTGAAACCTACGGAAGCGTTGATCGGCTCACTTCAGGAAGCATTTCATCCGCGGACATGGTTACGTCGCGAAAAGGATAATTTTAAAGGTAATAAATCAGAGCTACATAAGCCATATGAGCTGTCAACGCGAGGTGTTTTATGGTCGACACCTGGTGCCGTAGAGGAAATAGGTTTTCTTCTTCATTCGATGAAAGAGACGAAAAATATAGATGATTATAAGGACAAATCGAAAAAAACATCCTTTGAAAACCTACAGAAGATAATTGAGATGATAAACAGCCTCGGATATGCCTCATATTTTGTGGACATAACTCCTAATCTGCCGGGTATTAAAAAATCACCTATAAAGGTTGTCATGGCAGTTATACCTGAACTTCAACCACTTTACCTTGATGAACGGTATCCTTATCATGGCGGTAGCAGGTTGTATTCTGTGCCGGTAAAACTTGGGTATCTGAAAACCTTAAACAAGGAAAATACATTAAATTCTTTTCCGCATCCGTTTTTATAGCTATGAAAGATAAGACTATTCAATCGATTGAACAACTTGAGCACGAGTATAGACCATACGGTTCAGCCGAGCGTTTTCATGAAGAAACAAATATTTATAAGAAGGGTAAAACAACACCGTTATCTTCATGGCCGCAGGCATGGAGAACAATTTACACAAAGGGATATCCACGACTTGATTCAATAAAGTTAACGAAAAAGTTTTCCCCTAAAATAAAAACCTCATTTGATGAGGTACTTAATAAACGTAAGTCAAGGCGTGATTTTAAAGACAAACTGTTGCTGACAAGAGATTTGTCTACGCTTCTCTATTATTCAGGCGGAGTAAAATCCATGACCAATGACAATTGGGATACCTCCAGGAGATTTTACCCGTCCGGAGGCGCCCGTTATCCTTTGGAAATATATATAGTCTTATTTAATAAGACAGAGCTTGAGAAGGGCATTTATCATTATAACGTCCGCCATCATTCGCTGGAAATATTAAAAAAAGGTAATTACTTGAGTGAGCTGCAAAAGGGTCTTGACCCCCCGTGGCTAAAGGATGCAAATATGGCGATACTCGTTACATCCGTTTTCGGGCGAAATCAGGTAAAATATGGAGACAGAGGATATCGGCTTATTTTAGCAGAATCAGGACATTTGGCACAAAACATATATTTAGTCTCGGAGGCGCTTCATCTGGGTTGTTGTGGATTAGGAGGCTATATTGATTATGCAATTAACGAATTATTGGATATTGACGGCGTTAATGAGTCTGTCATATATGCATTAGTAGTGGGAAGTCCTAAAAGATAACTATGTCAACCGGCAATTATTATTACATTAAGACACCAAATGATTTAATTTCGGTTATTTCACTGTGGTCATCCCGCGGCTCCAGTCTTGATCCAAAAGGAAAAGAAGGTTTGTCTCACTTTTTTGAACATCTGTTTTTAAATAAAACGGCTACAATGCCGAACAAAATTGCAGCGTTAAGGAAGATTGACGGCGCCGGGTTATTTTTTAATGCGTATACGAGGAAAAACTCCGTATATTACTATTTTATTCAGCGTGCGCAGGACCAGGAGGAAGCGTACAAAATACTTATTCAGGGTCTTCGGGAGTTTGATGTAGAAGAAAAGGATATTTATAGGGAGCGGGAAGTTATTTTCAATGAGCAAAATCAACATGTTTCAAATCCCGCAGCCTATGTATGGAGTTTAGCTGATAAAGGTTTATGGCGGGATTCGCCGCTCAGCGGCTCCGGTTTGGGAACAAAATCATCGCTTAGTTCTATTACAATGGAGGATATCCTGCGGTATAAGGAGTTTTTATTCGCAAAAGAAAATATCGGTTTTCTCACCATTTCGTCACTAAAAGTATCACCGGGGTTAGTACAGGAGTTAGTTCAACTTACTACGGCGGATGAGTCGTCGCCCATGTCTTCCGGCGATTATGTAAACGCCGGGGGATCTAACAAAATAATCTGTGAGTATCGCCCGATGGATGCAGTTTTCTTAGCGCTTAGCTTTCCGTTGCCGGGTTTGGCGTCGTTAGTGAAGGACAAGTTAGTTTTAGATTTTATCCGCAATTATTTGGCCAGCGGTTGGAGTTCCAGATTGATTGAACGTCTGCGATTAGAAAAAAATTATACCTACTGGGTGTATGGAGGAATAGAATCCTTTAGGGAAGCCGGATATTTCAGAGTTTCCCTTTCTACACAGAAAAAAAATATTGCGGAAGTTGTTGGTATCGTTGTTGAAGAAATAGAGAAGCTGCAGCAGGAATTGTTAGATTCGGCACAATTACTTCATCATAAAAACGCTATGAAAGCGCATCTTCTTAAACATTATATCCAGCCGGAAAATATGCTGTGGTGGTATGGCTGGAATATATTTTTAGCCAAACGCATAATTACAATCGGTGATTATCTTGACTCTATAGATACCATTTCTTCATCTGAAGTATTGGCAGCCGCGCAAAAATATTTATCCGTTAATAATTTGCATATAGCTGCACTCGGCAGTATTAGGGAAGCTGATTTACACGCATCTCCGCGGCTTTAAACGTCAGTCAGATTATGTGGTCAAATTTACTTTCTACTTCTTCCGTAAGATCTAAATTCGCCTTTCTTATTTCAACAACTTCCTGAGGCTGTTCTTGTGGTGTGGCTTCTTGTTTGTGTGTCTTATCGCATACGGGACCAAGTTCATCGCCAAGCTCACGATATTTTTGGGGGTTTGTTGCGGCGAGATCGTGGATTTTCCGTATAGCCGGGGAGTCATCATGTGTTGAATGATGTGTTTCCGCAAGTGTCAGCCATATGTCGTATGAGGGCATATATTGTTCAATGTGCGGTGCCATAGTGCCCCTTTCTGTAGCAGGAAATATGCTTGTTTGGATACTATCATATCCGTCTGATTTTCGCTATACCAAGGTGTTCGTGTCTGTTCTCCAACGCGACATCCCCGCATTTTTAAGACAGAGGAGTTAAGGATAACCTCGATTAACCGTAAGACTCTAAAATTATTTCTTAATAATTTATGTTATAATTTCATATTGTAATAAGTGAAACGTACCGAATATTAAAATATGATCATAATGTCGGAGATACTCATAGCATTATTTTTTACACTTTTCGTGTTACAGGGCAAGGTGCATGCGTATTTGGACCCCGGGACCGGCAGCTACCTATATCAACTTGCGCTGGCAGGATTGCTCGGTGGAACGTTTGTTTTAAGTACATTCGTAAAAAAAATAGTTCAAAGATTTAAAAAGAAAAGGCTCCCACCAATAGTACATGAACACAATGATGGACAAGCTTAACCATCACCCTGCTTCCTACAAAGATCCCAGCGGTTTTATTTTCACCCACCAATCACGGGTGTTCCGTGCAATAGATGCGTCATATAAGAAAACATACGATTATTTCATGAAATCCGGATTGTATGAACGACTAGTTAATGAATCACTACTAATTCCCCATAAAGAGCTCAGAACCGCGAAGAAAATGGGTAATGTAAAGTATATTCTTGAACCGGTAAAGATCCCATTTATATCCTACCCGTATGAGTGGTGTTTTAGTCAATTAAAAGAAGCAGCGCTTATAACCTTAACAATACAAAAGATTGCCCTGGAGTATGGTATGATTTTGCGCGACGCTAGCAGCTTTAATACTCAAATATACCGCGGGAAGCCCATATTTATCGACACGCTTTCGTTCGGTGTTTATGAGGAAGGCCGGCCGTGGTCTGCCTATAAGCAGTTTTGTGAACAATTTTTAGCTCCTCTGGCGCTCATTGCCTATGCGGACCCCCGGCTTTCACGCTTATCCCATCTGTTTTTAAATGGTGTTCCTCTGGATTTGGCGGTTAAACTCCTGCCCTGGAGAAAAAAGATACGGCAAGGGCCTTTGCTGCACCTGGTTTTCCATTCAAGTAACCTAAGATCCGGATCCCGGGCAGGAGCTGCAAAACCCGAATTATTTTTTCCGAAATCATCAATGATGGGCTTAATAGCGAGTCTTGAATCCGCAATACAATCAATTACGTGGAATCCGGTTAAAACCATGTGGTCGCAGTATAATGGGAATAATAAAACTATAAGTTACAAGCAAATTTCCCTGGAAGATAAAAAACACATTGTTGAACGTTGTATCAAAATGTGCCGGTCAAAATATATTTGGGATTTAGGTGCAAATACGGGTGAATTCAGCCGAATAGCTGCAGGGTTAGGAGCTTTTGTCGTGTCAGTAGATAGCGACCCGTCGGTTATTGAGTATCAGTACCTAAACAACAGGGTTGGCAAGGTCAGTAATATACTTCCATTGTGTATTGACATCCTTAATCCTACTCCTAACTTAGGATGGATGAATCTCGAACGCGAATCGTTTATCAATAGACCAAAACCCGATACAATTCTGGCGCTGGCCATTATTCACCACTTAGCGATAGGGGAGAATATTCCTTTGTCAAATCTGGCAGAAGCCCTGTCAACACTTACTGAAAAACTTATTATAGAATTTGTTCCTAAGACTGATCCGCAGGTAAAGGAAATGCTTCTATTTCGTGAGGACATTTTCCCTTCGTATACGCAAGCCGGATTTGAGGCGGCTTTTGCGAAGCATTTCTCCCCTATATTTTCTAAAAGAATCAGAGCTACCGATCGATGGATATATGTATTTAAAAAGAAAAAAGCAAAATGAGACGATTACGTCAATTTAAATTTTTTTATCATACCGGTCCTGTTGGCAGTATCCTTTCCGTTAATGCTCTACAGCAGAAATTTAGGGCAAATACCGATAAGGCAGATTGGTTTGCCGATTTTAGTTGTTATTGTTGCAACGGTTTGTTTTTCATACATTGTGTATATGCTGATGCGTAGCGACTGGAAAAGCACGGTAGCTGCCAGCCTCGCTGTAATCATCTTTTTTACATACGCGGATATACTGTCTATAGTTGGGCAGTCCTCTGTTTTCCGGATACTTTCTGCAATTTCACCGAGCATGCAGATTTTTGTTATCAATATTTTGATCCTGATCGTATTTTTTTCCATCATCTATAGGTTGCGTAAAACCTACAATTGGTTAATTATTTTTTTAGGCATTTTTTCTTTTATCGCAGCAGTACTTCCTCTTATACCGATAGGCTCGTACGTTATTAAGCACAGATACTATAATCCGGTAAGCCGGTTGGAGTTACCCAAGGTCAGTGATTTGAAACCTATTACATACTTTCCTGATATTTATTATATTGTTCCGGATACGCACGCATCTGCTGAAATCATGAAAAAGTACTACGGTTATGACATGACAAATTTCATTGAACATCTTGAGAAAGCGGGATTTTACTATGTGAGCCGTAGTACTTCCAACTATCCCAAAACTATTTCTTCGCTGACGTCGTCACTAAATATGGAGTATTTGGATTATTTGTCAGATCTCACTCTTTCTAATGATGAGACGCTTGTTTACTCATTAATTGAAAATAATAACGTGTTAACGTTTCTTAAAAGTTTGGGGTATTCATATTACCAACTAGGATCTTGGTGGCCAGCTACAAGAGCGAATCGGGGGGCAGATAGAAATATTGTTGTGGAAAATGAATATCTCGTTTCTGTAAACGGATTCACGTATGCACTCCTTTCTATGACGATGGCACGCCCGTTTATCACAGAACACCTGTCCCAATTTTTTATGGGTGAGTCAGAGTCGGATAAATTATCGCGTATCCTGTACCAATTTTCTAAAGTAGAGGAGGTGGCGCGCCTGCCCGGACCAAAATTTGTCTTTTTCCACATTATAGCCCCTCATTCTCCGTACGTATTAGATAGATTCTGTACTGCCATTCATCCGGGGTATAGTAGAACGCGTACATCTGTGGTTAATTATGCAGAACAGGCAGAATGTATAGACATAAAATTAGCCTCTATGGTTGACACGATACAACGTATTTCATCAAATTCAGCCGTCATTATTCTTCAGTCTGACGAAGGCGCTGACGTTATTGGCGGAAACGATCAATGGGCGGAGGTCCAGCCCGAGGCTATCCAAAGGAAATTTCCTATTCTAAATGCATTATACCTTCCGGGCATACCTCCCATAGGCTTATCTCAGACAATGACTCCTGTGAATATCTTTCGCTTTGTATTTAATTCATACTTTCATACAAATTTTCCTCTTCTTCCTGACAAAAATTATATTTATCAGGATAAAAATTATATTTACAAGTATATTGATGTAACCAAAATCGTTCAGGAACAGAAAGATTGAGGTTACAAAATAATTCCGTCCTATACGCCCCCGCGTTCTTAAGGCAGCGGAGTTGAGACACATTATTGCATGATGATTGAGAATAATTCATAATACGACTATGGCTACAACGGTAACGACTTCCCAGTCCTGGTTTTCCCGTTTAGGATCTTCGGTAAAAAATGTATTCCTCGGATTTATTTTAGTCATCGGTTCCATTGTTCTTTTGTTCTGGAATGAAGGACGTGCGGTAAAAACAGAACAAAGTTTGAAAGAAGGCGCGTCTGCAGTTGTATCTGTATCCTCCCAAACGAAAGATCCGGCCAACGAAGACAAGCTCATCCATTTTACGGGAGAGGCCCGTACACCAAGTGTTTTGACCGATGTGGATTTCGGTGTCGGGGGAAGCGCACTGAAACTGAAGAGAATAGTTGAGGTATATCAGTGGGAAGAAAATTCGAAAAGCCAGACGAAAGAAAAGTTGGGCGGCGGTACGGAAACGACAACTACCTATACATATAGCCAGGACTGGTTTGACCGCATCATTGATTCCTCGGATTTTCAGGAAGCAGAAACACACATAAATCCCAAAACGAAAAGTTATGAAAATAAGGAATGGCTGGCAGCAAACGTAAGCGTGGGTGCATATGAAATTCCGGAAGATTTACTTACGGCTCTTTCCGGGTATCAGCCGTTTGCCATTACATCCGACATGCTTGCAACACTACCGTACGCCACACAAGAGAACGTAGAGCTGACGGGTAATATGTTGTATTTTCAGGCGAGTAATTCGGGTATACCTCAGATAGGTAATACCAGAATTCATTACGAAATTATTTCTCCCCAGGTAGTAAGTGTCATTGCGAAACAATCCTCATCGACCCTCATCCCGTATGTGACGAAAAACGGCAGGATGATCAGCATGATCCAGACGGGTGAACATTCGGCGAGTGAGATGTTTGAAGGAGCGCTGTCGGGTAATCGTACCATGACATGGATTCTGAGACTTGTGGGCACCCTCCTTATGTATATCGGTCTGCGGATGACATTCGGAGTATTGCCGATTGTCGCTGCGGTGATACCCTTTTTGGGGAGAATCGTAGGAGCCGGCATGTCGTTGGTTTCGGGCTTGTTGACGCTGATAGGAGCCAGTGTCACGATTGCCGTGGCGTGGATTGTATACCGTCCGCTTATTGGTATTGTTCTTCTCTTGGTTGCCGGGATTGGCGTTTTTCTCCTTATACGTGTTTCCAAATCTGCTCCCGGAAAGTAATGACCCCCATGAAGCGAAAAGATAATCCTGTCCTATAAATCCCTACATGTATAAAGAGTTTGAGTTTTTTATTACCGAAGATGATGCGCACGTGATGGCATTGGCAGCGAAAAAATCAGAACTCGGTTCAATTCTCGTTCCGAATACGCACGCGGTAATCAGCGAGCTTGACAGGCGTACACAGCCGAATGACACGGCGTTTATCGGATTATACGGAGCGTGGTTGGAAGTATGCGTAGAGAAAGCCGTCCGGCGGCTTTTACGGCCTGTCGGGTACAGTAATGAGTTTGAAGGCCGGACGGTATCCGGAGTTTTGGTAGATTTGCAGTACTGCGTGGCATGGTGCGATAGAGATTTATCCATAGGGGATAAGAGAGCGCTCTTAACGGGTGATCTGGGGCGTCTTGCCGCCGATCCGCGCCTCATTATCCTGCCCTGAGGTTCTCGCCATATTTCGCAATATCTTGCAACATCTTGCAACATCTTCTAATATCTTGCAATGCCAGGCATAAGATTCATGTCAGATAGCCAAAAAGACGTGAATTTAGGTTATTTTCGGTCCAAATTCACGCCAAATTGACAAAAAGGCGTGAATATGCTATGCTTAACATATGGCTACAGGATCAGCTATCAGAACACGCATTGCACAACTTAAGAAGACGTACGACACGCTTCGCAAGGGCAAAGATGCTCTTCTTGCGGTTATAGATGAGGCGGATGTACCCGAAAGTGTCTACAACTCCAATGCAATCGAAAATTCCACATTGACCCTTAAAGAAACCGAGCGGATTCTCATGGAACTGGAAGTATCGAGGCAGCTGTCCTTCCGGGAAGTTTACGAAGCTAAAAATTTGGCACGTGTCATTGAGTACACCCGCGAAAAATCCAAGGAAGCAGATCTGACGCTCGATCTCGTTCTTTTTCTTCACAGGATGCTACTGGCAAATATCAACGACAAGGTTGCGGGCCGGATGCGTGCACCCGGCGAGTACGTGCGGATCGGCACATTTATCGCTCCGCCCCCGGAACACGTCGGGCGGCTGATGGACGAGTTATTTGTTGAATACAATAGCGACCTGACAAGCTATGTTTTGGATAAAATTGCCAGATTTCATCTGGGGTTTGAAACGATTCACCCATTTGGTGACGGCAACGGCAGGATCGGCAGGGTCATGATGAATTATCAGCTGTTGCGCCTCGGTTTTCCGCGGATCACGATCCGCGATAAGGAAAAGGCGACGTACTATCGCGCATTTGTTGAATTCCGTGATGATAAGAAAACGCGGACTATGGAACGCGTTGTAGATCTGGCACTCATGGAGTCGCTTCACAAGAGAATTGCCTATCTTCAGGGAGAAACGATCGTGAAATTATCCGACGTTATCAGGAAGCAGAACGTGTCTGCACAATCATACCTCAACGCAGCGCATCGTCAGACGATCCCGGCATTCCGGGAGAAAGGCGTCTGGAAGATCGGCGCCTCCGTCTCGCTTACCGTCGGGGGGAAAGAGAAATAAACACATGTCTATCTTGCAATATCTTCTAATATCTTCTAATATATTCTAAGATGACTGTCCCAATCCAGGCACTATCGCTCCGCCGGCAGGAGATTGTATGTACGATCCGCGATCACAAAGTGGTTTCATTTGATTTTCTGATACGGAATTTCCGCGGCGTTCCGGTCAGCACGCTCCATTATGACCTTCTTCAGCTTCAGAAGATGGGGTATATCCAAAAAATGGGCGCGACCCGCGGCGCGAGCTATACGGTACGTGAGCATACATAGTATAGTGAGGTAAGATTATGGACGGCACGGTACAGATAACTATTTCGGTGCGAAAATACACATGGCACGAATTTGTGCATGACGTGTGCTACTTTCTCTTCGCCACCATCATGATCACGAACGCCCTTTCAAAACGGTTTCTTCATCTTAGTCTCAGGCAATTAGCGCGGGGATTTGGCACGGCAATTAAATGGTTCTATTGGATAGCATTAGTCTGTATTTGGAGCTTCCTTCTTATTGGCGGCGTCCTCCACTTATGAAATCACACATAGAGTTTGCACGAAATCTGGTGAGGCTCATGGATACGAAATTTAAGGTTTTCGGTATCCGGTTCGGCCTCGATCCGCTTCTGGATTTCCTACCGTGGTTCGGAAGCGCGGCAGGCGCACTCATATCCTGTTATCTTCTGTGGATAGCCTACCGGCTCCGCGTTCCCTCACGGATCTATTGGCGTATGGGCTGGCATATTTTTCTGGATTTACTCCTGGGCGCAATACCGTATATCGGGTCCGTGTTCGATCTTTTCTACCGCGCAAATAAAAAGAACCTAGCGCTCTTAACCCCCTTCATCAATCCGGAAGTACTTGAAGGGGTAGTGGTGGAATCGTAATTTGCCCGCGGGAGTGCTATAATCTGCCGATACTATGAGTCCCTGTGAAATAGATCCGGATGTCCCGGTGTATATATCTAAAAGTTTAGAAACGCTGTTACAGGCGAAACCGACTAATGAGAAGATTGTTGTCGACAAGGTAGTCTACGTTCTTCCGGTAGGAGCTCCCCTTAAATGGTACGTAAAGGTAGATGCCTGTAAAAATTCTTCGATTACCACACTGTATTCTGCACGGACAACCTCGGGGTATGCAGAAGAAGTGCCCTCTGTTATGACGACGGAAAAGGAACTAAACGACGAAATCGGAAGATCCGGACAAACAATTGATAGAGTCAAATATACCGCCGTAGATCCCGTCCCCGTGATGTAATTTCAATTACTTGCACGCCTCCGACTTTACAAATCCCGCTTTCCGCGCTTCTGCTTCCGTGCAAAACCACGCATCTCCCTGATGTTTCTGGATGATTACTTGCCCATAATGGTCGCACGAAGGGTCAACATATAGTTTGCTGTGCTTATATGTATCAAAATTTCCTTTAATCACGCACGCCGGATCCGACGGTTTATCTTGAATACATGCCGGGCTATATATGCCGATATTGTTATCTCGTGCATACTCATTTGCACTATATAGTCTTTTTGCCTGACTTTGTCGGCTATATTTGTATTCCGCGAGTCCGGCCCGGATCATCACTTCATTAATAAGTATGCCACCCTCATACACAAGTGCCATAACCCGGCGGCTCCCGTCTGCCACAGGTTCCCGGATCTGAACGCGCTTTCCGAGGATGAGTGATGTGAGTGCTTGTTTGGCATCCTGCCCCATGCAATTTGGGAGTTCCGGTGCATCGAGGCCGTAGAGACGTATAAGTTGCCTGTTTTCGATAATGAACGTATCCCCGTCGTACACAGCAATAACCTTCTCCCCGCGGAAATAGTTAATATTGCCGGCAGCCAGCGCTCCTCCGCCGATCGTCCCTGCGGCGAGCGCAGCCACCAGCAGCCTCTTCCAGCGGGGGATTGATTTTTTCTTCTTCTTCGCCATATGTCCAGTATATATCCTCTAATTTAAGATGTGTATTTGAAGTACGAGGGGAGTATTATTAAGGTATGGCCAAGGTTATTGGCAAGGACACGTATTTAGAGGAGCAGAGAAACGACCATTCTATAAATGGTTTTTTTCTTATTTATGTATTTTTTATAGCAGTTATTTCATATGGGATTTTTTTATTTTCTTTTCACTTTTTACAGCCCGCATCAAATATTTTTGGATTCATTTTAATAGCGATATACCTAATTTTAAATAAGCCGATAAATAGAGAAATTCGATTAAAATGGGATTACGCATATGGTTTACTTGGTGAGCAATCTGTCCAAAAGATTCTTGAGGTTTTACCGAACTCGTATAAAGTTATATCAAACGTGGTTTTGCCTGGAAAATCATCAAATATTGATTTTGTTGTGATTGGTCCGAATGTGGTATTAGCTATTGAAGTAAAAAGCCATGCAGGTCGCATATCGTATGACGGGCAGCAGCTACTAAGATACGGAAGAAAATTGGAAAAAGACTTTCTCCGGCAAACTAATAGGGAAGCGAGCGATTTATATAATTATTTGAAATCTTTGAATATAGAAATTCCTTATGTTGAACCGATTCTGGTCTTTTCTAGCAGATTTGCATCGGTTCGTTTTGGCAAGAGACTCATCGACGGTGTTACTGTCATTGGAGCGAGATGGATATTGGAAAGAATTCAAACTAATGCGAATAAAATATCTTTGTCAGTTGATCAAATTGGTAAAATCCAAAACGCGCTCGAATCAGTATCTAAATAATCGACTCCAGTGCGTTAAGGTAGTATAATTTTAGTAGTTTCTATGCAAAATATTTTTGAAAATTATATTCAATCCGTTTCATCTAAATTTTCTCACGAGGAGACAAGCGAAATGGGGTATCGCGCGGACTTTGAGATACTAATCAAAGCGATATTTGAGTCAATTCATGTAAAACGTATAGATCACGATCCAAAAGCTCAACAACATAATAAACCGGATTTTGTCATTCTGAATTATGATGTTCCAATTTTGTATATAGAAGTGAAAGATATCGGTGTATCTTTGGACAAAGTGGAGAAATCGGAGCAAATGTCGAGATATTTTGGATATACAAATTTAGTTCTTACAGATTATCTAGAGTTTCGTTTTTATAGAAACGGAATTCGTTATATTGAACCTATTAAAATAGCAGATTATGATTTAAAAAGTCGGAAAATTATCCCATTAGAAAAGAACTATGAGTACATATCAAGGACATTATTAGACTTTTCATCTTCTCAGAAAGAACCAATACGATCAGGAGTGCACCTAGCGAAAATAATGGGGGGTAAAGCTCAAAGAATTCGCGATAATGTTCGACAATTTTTCTCAAACGAATCAAATAATAATGAACTTATTCGAGTATATGAAAGTATTAAAAAATTGCTTGTTCATGACCTTAGATTAGATGCTTTTGCTGACATGTATGCGCAGACTCTTGTCTATGGTCTTTTCGTTGCTCGTTACTACGACGATACTCCGATAAATTTCACACGCCAAGAAGCGCGCGATCTCATTCCGGCATCAAATCCATTCCTTAGACATTTCTTTGATCACATTGCAGGAGCGGATTTTGATAAAAGACTTGAATATATAGTAGATGAATTATGCGTAGTTTTTTCTCATGCTGATGTAACAGAACTGATGAAAGAGTACTTTAAAGTCGATTTATGGGGAAAAACTCACAGTGAACCAGACCCTGTCATCAATTTCTATGAAGATTTTTTAAAGGAATATGATCCAGGTCTTCGTAAGAAAATGGGAGCCTACTATACACCACTGCCTGTTGTGCAATTCATTATTCGCTCTGTCGATTACTTGTTAAAAAATGAGTTTGGTCTTAATGATGGCCTAGCTGATACGTCAAAAACTGCAGACGGATTACATCGAGTTCAAATTCTTGATCCTGCAGTAGGTACAGGAACTTTTATCAGTAAAATTATTCGAATTATTTATGAACATCTACGCGAAACTGGTCAAGAGGGTCGTTGGCACCCATATGTTCTTCATGATTTACTTCCTCGTCTACATGGTTTTGAACTAATGATGACCCCTTATACAATTGCCCATCTGAAGCTAAGTATCGCTTTTAAAGAAACTGGATTCAAATATTTCAATAATCGTCGTCTCGGTATTTATCTTACAAATTCTCTAGAAGTGGGATCTATTCAAGGTGAAATAGTAACAGGTTTTGGCTTTGCAGAAAGTATTGCTGAAGAGGCAAAAGAAGCATCAAAGATAAAAAATGAAAAACCAATTATGGTTATAGTTGGTAACCCGCCTTATAGTGTAAGTTCATCTAATAAAAGCACATGGATACAGAATCTCATTAAGGAATACAAAAAAGATTTGCACGAAACAAAGATTAACCTTGATGATGACTACATTAAATTTATTCGTTTTGCAGAATACTTTATTGAGAAAAATAAAAGTGGTATCGTTGCGATGATTACCAATAATTCTTTTATAGATGGTATTACTCATCGTCAGATGAGGAAACATCTTCTTGAAACTTTTGACGACATTTACATCCTTAATCTCCACGGTGATTCCAAGAAGAAAGAAAGAGCGCCTGATGGAGGAAAAGACGAAAATATTTTTGATATTCAGCAAGGCGTTACGGTTTCTATCTTTGTTCGCAAAACAATTACGACGAAAGGCCTTGGTTTAGTTCATCATGCAGAGTTATACGGCAAGAGGGTAGATAAGTTCAAAGCACTCAATGAAAGCAATGTGCAAAATATAGAATGGAAAAAACTATATTACGCACCGCCCTATTATTTTTTTGTTCCGAAGGATTTTTCGGCAAGCATAGAGTACGAAAAAGGATTTAAACTTGATGAACTCTTTGAAAAAAATGTTACAAATATAGTGACTTCCAGAGATGCTACCGTGATCAGTTTTGAGAAAGAAATACTATTGAGGAGATTACGGTCCTTAATTGACAAGGGTAAGGGAAGTATGCCGTATTTAAAAAATACTAGAGACTGGGATGTAGATATCGCAATTCAAAAACTGAAAGCCGACACAAATATTCCCGAAAAAATTCAGAAAATTTTATATAGACCCTTTGATATAAGATTTATATTTTATGCTGGATATTTCCTTGACTGGCCGCGCTTGGAGTTGATGCCACAACTGCTCAAACCAAATTTAGCGTTAGTCTCTACACGTCAAGTTACAGGTGATAATTTTAACCATATCCAAGTAACAAAATGGATTACAGAATATAAACTTGGCTCTCATGATAGAAATTCTTATACCTTTCCGCTATATTTATACTCAGAAATTGAATCAAGAGTGCCAAATTTAAAAAAAGAAATAGTTGATGAAATTGAAAAAGTTGTAGGGAAAGTTTCTCCAGAAGATATTTTTGACTACATATATGCTGTACTTTATTCACCCGGTTACAGAAAGAAATTTAGAGAATTGTTGAAGATTGACTTTCCGCGCGTACCGTATCCTAAAGACCCAAAAAATTTCAAAAAACTAGTTGATCTTGGCACTGAATTGCGCGCTCTCCACCTTCTCGAATCGCCGAAATTAAATCAATTCATTACTAGTTACCCTGTCGTTGGGCCAAATGTTGTAGAGAAGCTAACTCATAAAAATAACAATGTGTTTATAAATAACCATCAGTATTTCGGAAATGTTTCAGATTTGGCCTGGAATTTTTCTATAGGTGGTTACCAACCAGCAAAAAAATGGCTGAAGGATCGCAAGGGTCATATTCTTACAAACGAAGATATTGAGCATTATCAAAAAATGATTGTAGCTCTTGCAGAGACAGAAAGAATCATGAAAGAAATAGATAAAGTCCTGTCAACCCCCAATGATCAATAAGGTTGTCCTCACATGCGTGTGTCCGATTTTTCTATTGCACCTGACAATGGGCGGCCGCCCAGATTTCATTTAGTTGTACAGGTAGCAAGATAATCTATATACCCCTTTATTTTTTTCACGTCTTCAGCAGTCATTTCCGATGGCGTGAGAATGATGGCTTTAGCATCAGGACGCAGAGAAATTTCAAATCTTATGATTTTAGAATTCTGTTCTAATGACCTTTCATTTATTTCTCCGGGATTATCCTGACTCGATGGAGTTTGTTCGCCAGCCTTTGATGCCTTATTGCTCCTTCTAATACGTATTACCCGATTCCATGAGGCCATTTTACTTGGGTCGGTACCATATTTATCATAATCGTTAAGAAGAGCGTGTAGCCGCCTCCTATATGTTTCAAGCGATGTTGCTGACATCTTTGATTTGTTCTTATTGAAAACGCTTTGAGAAAGCTGCTCTAAGTGCTCCTTAAACGTGTCAAGCGACTCTCTTTCTTCATCGGTTAATTCTGGTTCATACAGTCTTATCACGGATTTAAACGCACCTGCAGTGTTTCCAGGATATTTTCTACTTTTTTCTGCAGCAGTTATAAAATCTGTTAAAGTTTGGATAGTTGTACTCATATGTTTCACCTCCTTTCAACTAAGATAAATCTATCTTATCACAAATTGTTATTTTGTCAAGATAGACAAAATGGATAGATTAGACGCATACGTTTTTTGTCTACGCCTGTATATCCGGCGCTCTGGAGGGGCGCTATTCCTCATCTGCAACTTTCTTCGCACCAAGAGCGCAGGGCAGCCGAGCATTTCTGCTGACAGAGTGTCGAAAACTATAATTTAAAATGTTGCAGTGTGACACGGCCAGCATAAAATTTCACAATTTGATATGGAATCAGCCCCATCACTCTCTACTCGATTTATGTGATTTGCTTCCCATGAGCCGAGCCCATAACGTCCACGGTTTTGATACATAAGTAGCGCCGCACACCAAAGAGTCGGATGATGATGAGTAGCTCTCGTACACTCACAAAACCCTCTGGATCGTGTAAAAGCTTGGTCAACAATACTTTGCGAAAATGCCATATTATTCACCTCCTTTCAATAAGGTAATGATTAATATCATCTGAGGCTAAATAGTCACGGAAGTATACAGAGTGGAGAATACGTCCAACCTCTCTTCGCTTTACCCGGATTTATTCAGCCTGCTGATGGCGTGAATAAGCATTATTATAATAACTATGAGTTTACTCAAAATGATAGTAAGTTATCGTAATAATGTCGTCAACTAGCAATATCTATATCAAAACTATTCAAGTTTTTTCTTCAAGGCTAGCTTGATTAATATAAGGAAAATGTTCGGCAATAAGGTGTAAAATAGATCCATATGTCTCAATACTACAATCCCAATCGAGCACGAAATAAGTATGAATCAAATTCAACGGAGCTGTTTAGATTGAGTCGAGGGAAGATTGATTTGTTTATCAATTGCCCGAGGTGCTTTTATTTGGACCGCAAGCTGGGCGTGGCGCAGCCGCCGGGGTATCCGTTTTCCCTCAATTCCGCGGTCGATAAGCTTCTCAAAAAAGAATTTGATATCCACAGGGCAAAGGGCACGCGGCATCCCTTGATGGAGCATTATAAAATTGATGCGGTACCGCTTGCGCATGAAAAGATCAACGAGTGGCGGGATTCGTTGCGGGCAGGCATTACGTTTAAGATCGAGGGGACAAATGTGGTCGTAACCGGGGGAGTTGATGACGTGTGGGTGCGGCCGGATGGCGAGCTTTGTATTGTCGATTACAAAGCCACGTCCAAGGATGCGGAGGTTACGCTTGATGCCGAGTGGCAGATCGGGTACAAGCGGCAGATGGAAATATACCAGTGGCTCTTTCGGCAAAACGGGTTTCGGGTTTCCGATACCGGATATTTTGTCTACTGCAACGGCAATACGGACCGCGAAGCATTTGACGGAAAATTGGAGTTTGATGTCAAAATCATTCCCTACAAAGGCGACGATTCGTGGGTAGCAGGTACAATCCATGAGGCAATTGAGTGTCTGAAAGGGAATGTTCTTCCAAAACCCGGCCCCGATTGCGACTTCTGTAAATATAGGAAAGCAGTACGAACATTTGAAAACGATTTGATCAGCTCGAGTGATGATGAGATTCTGCCTGAAGCAATCAAAGTAGTCCAACAATATGATATGGTCAGTGCGTCGATTCTGCAACGTACGTTTACCGTAGGATATGCGCGTGCGGCCAGACTTTTGGATCAACTAGAGGAAAAGGGCATTGTCGGACCGGGAGAAGGTGCAAAGCCGAGAAAAGTATTAAACAAAGGGCGGTAAATCAAAATGACACCCGGGAAAAAAGATCCGTTTGACAGGTTTCTGGACTGGCTGGAGGCGCTTATCCGCCGCCTGGCAGCGCGGTTTGTCGCCTACATCAGGAAACTTTTGTTTCCTCTCTACCTTTTCCCCGTAAAACTCATAACGTATTCCGTGTATTACATTCTCAAGTTTGTCTTTATATTCACGGGGGCGGTATTGGGGCTTATCTTCGATGCCATACGGTATCCGTTCCGCAGTATGAAGCATTTCCTCAAGGCAATCATTATCGCGGGAATGGGCGTGTATCTTGTTGCCTCGGTGTTCGTGATTTTTGACTATCTCAACAAACAATACGGCCATTTCGGTAAGTTTTTATGTTCATTTACCGGCCAGGAGACCGCGGAACGGTCCGTGGTTCGGGTGGAAGGCGGGGAGTCAGAAGGAACGGGATTTTTTATCGGGACGAGCCAGATTCTTACCAGCTTTCATGTCATCGACGGCGAGCCGAGCCCGAAAGTGATCCTCCCCGACGGGGAGTTTCTGACCCCCGTGAAGATTGTGGGCGACAAGGATATGGATATAGCAGTGCTGACCGTCGATCAC
>Ga0208958_1000780_pt1 | contig 36356 bp, 45 predicted proteins | sample RifOxyB1_FD_184032 | JGI IMG/M metagenome (GOLD analysis project Ga0208958, IMG submission 184032) | Soil microbial communities from Rifle, Colorado - Rifle Oxygen_injection B1 (SPAdes) | ecosystem: Environmental > Terrestrial > Deep subsurface > Rock core/Sediment | place: Rifle, Colorado...
GGTACGGGAACGGGAAGCGACGGGAAAGATAACCTGTTTGAAGAAGCGCTCCGGTTAATCTGTCAGCATGATAAGGCATCTGCCTCGCTCCTGCAGCGCAGGCTTTCCGTCGGGTATGCACGTGCGGCACGCATTCTGGATCAACTGGAAGAAGCGGGTGTGATCGGTCCGGGTGAGGGATCAAAGCCCCGGGATGTCCTCATCAAAAACCCCGATGAGTTTTTAACACAACAAGCTGGTGAGCAATGAAAACTGTAGGGAATATTCTTCATGATGCCCGTATTGCCAAAAAATTACCTTTAGAGCAGGCAGAGGCTGCAACAAAAATCCGTCTGAAATTTCTTGAAGCGATTGAACAGGACGACTATAGCACGCTTCCTTCCCTCTCTTATGCGAAAGGATTTGTCAAAAATTACAGTGAGTTTCTTGGTTTGGACAGCGGCATGGTTCTGGCTTTTTTCCGCAGACAAACGACGGATGTCACCAGATCCAGTTTGCTTCCGAAAAGTGAAGCAGCGGCTCTCAACAAATCTCCGCTGCAGCTGACGCCCGGAAAGTTTTTGGCAGGGTTATTGGCCGCACTGGTTCTTGTTTTTTTGGGATATCTGGGACTACAATACCGCAAGCTTAATCAGGCGCCGGTTCTGTCCGTAGACGCACCGAAAAATCAGCTGGTCATTCAGGAACCGCGGGTGGATATACTCGGAAAAACGGATTCCGATGCCACAGTGACCGTGAACGGAACAAGTGTTTTAGTCCGCACAGACGGGAAGTTTTTTGATCAGGTATCTCTGACCCCGGGAGTAAATAAAATAACGATTGTGGCAACCAGCAGGTTTGGAAAAAGCACCACTATTGTGCGGGAAGTGGGGTTGCAATTACCACAGTGAGTGAGTATACTACGGAGTACTGCCTATGGATCCTACTCAGCTGACTATCATTATCATTAGTTTTGCCCTCGCACTCCTCCTCATTATTTTAGGCATCCAGGTGTGGTATATCCTCAAAGAAATCCGCATTGCGCTACAGAAGACGAATTCCATGCTCGATGACGCCAAAAAAGTGAGCGGCACGGTTTCGTCGGGAATCGTGGGCATGTCGGGATTTGTAAACGGTTTGAAAACAGGGATCAGTGCGATAACATCATTACTTCACAAAAAGGAAGATGGAGAATAACCAGCATCATAACGGGACGGATATCAAGTTTCTTGCCGGATTGTTTATCGGCGGACTAATCGGCGCACTCATCATATTCTTTATAGGGACGAAAGAAGGAAAGAAAGCTAAGCTTCTTCTGGAGAAAAAAGGAAAAGATATTGTTTCGGATTTGGAAGATGAGATAGAACAGCTTGAACAAAAAGGCAAAGAACTGGTGAAACATGGAGAAGATGTGAAGGAGCAGGTTCTTGAAAAGTTGGAAGACAAAAAAGAAGAACTTACCGAAAACGCAACCAAGAAGCTCGACAGCGCGCTGGCCCACATAGAAACAATACAGGAGCAGGGTCTCGACACGACAGCAAGCATCCGCAAGCGCCTCTTCAAAAACCTCCCTAAGAAATCGTAAGCATTATTTTTGATCCTCTTGTATTTTACGCTTAAAATGTTTACCATGAGCCCATTGGTATAAGGAGGACAAGCTATGAAGGTTTCCATTTTTCTTACGAAAAAAGTATTTACAGAAAGTCAGTTAAAAAAGCTAGAAGTGTTGGGCGATGTACAATTTACGACGGTTGATGGGGAGATGCCGATAGAAGAGTGTATCGCATTTGCGAAGGATTCTGATGTACTTGGGTTGGATCCGTCTTGGCGGATTTGAAAAAGCCAGAGCGCGGAGCACGCTTGTTATGGACGCGTGTCCGAATTTGAAAGGAATTGCCTTAGCAACTACTTCGTTCGGTTGGGTTGATCTGGAGTATTGTAAAAAGCGGGGAATTACTGTTTCAAATGTGCCCGGATATTCACGGGAATCTGTTGCAGAACATACGCTCACACTTCTTTTATGTATGGCCAAGCGGGTGCTTATTACCGATCGGAAAACGCAACAGGGAAAATATGTGAAGGAAATGGGATTTGAGCTTGCTGGGAAAACGCTCGGTATTATCGGCATCGGTAATATTGGATCGCGGACAGCAGAGCTTGCCCGAGGAATCGGCATGAACGTGATTGCATATAATCATTCTCCGAAAACAGTACCGGGGGTTACAATGAAATCACTTGATGAAGTGCTTTCGGAATCGGACGCACTTGCATTTCATACAACACATACAGATGCAAATCACGGATTCATCGGGAAAGAACAAATAGCGAAGATGAAAAAAGGAGTCATTATTGTAAATACTGCAGATGAAGCGCTTATCGATGAAGCGGCTATGGCAGAGGCGCTCAAAAGCGGGCAGGTAGATATGTATACCAGCGAAGGGACATTATTTGAAGGCACGCCGCTCGCCGGTATGGAACGGGCGATAGGACTAAAAGGCTTCGGGTATTACACGCGCGAAGCGATCAGAAACCTTTTTGAAATATTTGCTGACGATATAGTTGCAATTGTTCAAGGGAAACCCATCCATCTCGTGGCTTAATGATTTTTGTGATTCCAAATAAATTTATTCACGCAAAATACCAACTGGAGAATAAATTACTTCTGTATATATAGGATAATTCTTGGTTGACCATGCCAATAATTGTTTTTTTGCTCTTTTATGGTAAATCCGTGTTTTTGATAAAAGCTTATTGCAAGAATGTTTTCCGGACTGGTACTGATTTTAATTGTAGGGATAGATTTTAAATCATATAGAAGTTTTTGAAGCATTATATTTCCTAACCCTCGGTTTCGAAACTTTTTAATTACTAATAATCCCATTATTTCCGCTTCATTGTCTCTGATTTCATATGCACAGTATCCTGCTAATTTTTGTTCAACGAATACTTTATAAAGAACACTTTTTTCAAAAAACTTTTGAAATTCATTCATATCAGTTATTGGGTTATAAATCGTATTCCCAATTTCCAATTTTTCTATTTCTAACAAGATAGCCCAATCACCGTCAGAAGCTTTTATAAATATCACAGTATCGGGATTAATTATGTTCATATAATTATTTTATGCTTTTTCGGGTCGAATTTGGGAGTGGTAGCCATGAATAAGGTCATATTTCCCTCCCACGCATATTTTTCGTTTGTATCGAGGAGAATTTCATCGCCTACATCAATTTTTTTTCGCCCCTTGGGAGTCACCACAAATCCATTGCCGGAGATGACAAAGACGAGTTCTTTAAATCCGTTTATCGCAAATCCTACCAGCGGATATCTTCCGCTAATTTTCGCAACCGCCCCGCTTATCATTTTATCAGTGGTCGGATATTCCCAAATTGTCGTTCCGGCCGCCGGGGAAACTTTATTTGTCTGATTATGTTTAATGATTTGCATGATTTCTCAATAGAGTAAACGCTGTCGGAAGCGTAGTCAACAATGTAATCACTCCTAAACTAAACATCACCCATCCGCTGCCGAATTTTGAAAGCACGGGATTGAGCGCAAAAGTCAGGAAAAAATAAACGAAGCTTATGGACATGTTCAGCGCTGAAATTGCCGTGGCGCGATACTTAGATTCGAATTCCGCATTGGTATATTGATCGAGGAATGTAAACCTCGTGATGCCGACTAAATAACTGAAAAAAAGACAAATTGCCGCTCCGATTTTTGGTACAAAAGGAGCAGGAATAAATCCTAAGAGCATCAGGATAGGGAAAAATAAATAGGTCATAGGCTTGGTAAGCAGTTTCCGTTTTGTGATGACGAGCGCAACAACTGCAACGAGCAGACTGTTGATTGCCGATAGCCACCCGCGGGATATTGGGTCAAATTTGCTGTCTGTCATAAATACGTTCAGGAGAAAATACAAAAAATACCAGGTAATTCCGCCGATAGAAATGTAATACAAAGAAAAATCGCGGATATACTTTGTTTTCCAAAGCTGTGCAAACCCTAATTTCGTTTGCCGGATATAATTTTGTAACGTAAATTTTTCAGAATCAATGTGTGGTTCCACCATGAAAAATATAGCCGCTCCGGCCAGCATAGTGGATATGCCGACGAGTATATATGGCATGTTCTTGCTGTATAAAAATACATATCCTCCGATGATCGTTGATAAAATAATGCCTACTCGGTATACAAGTTCATTTTCACCGAGTAGCTTACTGAAGTCTGATTCCCGTTTCAGTTCTTTCAGTGTGTCGTAATACAACGCAATATTTGCACCAGAAACAAATGTTGCTGCGATTTGAGAAATGATATATCCAATCCAGAGCCAGGATATGTCCTTTGCCTGAGATATAAAGATAAAACTTGCCCCCCCGATCAAATAACCGATCGTAACAATTATTTTTCTGCCGAATAGGTCTGCGAGCGCTCCTGTCGGAAGCTCAAGAAAAACAGAAATGAGATACGTTGTTGCATACAGTGCAGCAAGCGTTGCTCCATCGGCAAACTGCGTTTCAAATGCATACCAAATTGGCATGAAGAAAAGAAGCGATGTAAAGAACCACGAAATGCGGTACAAAATAAGATTTCGTTTAAGTTTGTCTATGTAGGTCATGTTGTCGGACATTATACTCCATTACGGAAACAGGATCATTTTTGCGGAGAGGGCAAGGAGTGCGACGCCGAAGATGCGACTCAGAAGCTCGTTGTTGACCGCAGTGGCATATCTGGCGCCGGGAATGGTTCCCAGTAAAAATCCGATACAAATAAGGAGAGCAACTTTTACATCCACAAACCCGTGTTTGTAATAGGTGTATGCAGCCAGAAATCCGATAGGGGGCACCAGAAGCGCGAGTGTTGTTCCCTGCGCCTGCTGTTGGGTAAGCCCGAAAAGAAGTACAAGAGCAGGGACAACGATGATGCCTCCGCCGATTCCTACAAGCCCACTTATGAGACCCGCAATAATTCCTAACAATATATAACCAATGGTAACCACAATATATACCGTAGTATAATCCTACCATGAGGTCAAGTGATGTCCGGACAAAATTTATCGAGTTTTTTAAGACACGCGGACATGCGGAAATTCCGTCCGCGCCGCTTGTACCCGCAAACGACCCCACGACCCTTTTTACGTCAAGCGGCATGCAGCCTCTTATTCCGTACCTGTTGGGTCAGCCGCATCCCTCAGGAAAAAGACTCGTAAACAGCCAGAAATCATTCCGTGCACAGGACATCGATGAAGTAGGTGATAACCGGCATACAACGTTTTTTGAAATGCTCGGCAACTGGTCCCTCGGGGATTACTTTAAAAAAGAACAGCTGTCGTGGATTTGGGAATTTTTGACGAAGGAACTGGATTTTCCCGCGGAGAAATTATTTGTATCGGTTTTTGAAGGAACAAAAGATGTGCCGCGCGATGAAGAATCGTTTGCGATTTGGAAGAAGCTTGGTATTCCCGAAGATCACATATTTTTCTATGGTGTGAATAAAAACTGGTGGAGCCGGAGTGGCGAGCCGGATAACATGCCTCCGGGGGAGCCGGGTGGGCCGGACAGTGAAGTATTTTATGATTTTGGTTCACCAAAGCACGAAGGTTGTCATCCCAACTGCGACTGCGGCCGGTTTATGGAAATATCAAACTCCGTATTCATGCAATATCAAAAGCTTGAGGACGGAAGTTTGAGAGAGCTTGCACAAAAGAATGTTGATTTCGGCGGAGGGCTTGAGCGGTTAACAGCTGCGACAAATAATGAACCCGATGTATTCAAAACCGATCTTCTCTGGCCGACGATAGAAAATATTATTGCATTATCAAAAAAAGAGTATGCGGGCAATGAAAAACCAATGCGCATTATTGCAGATCACGTCCGCGCGGCAACGATGATGATGGAGGCAGGAGTGTTGCCGTCGAATAAAGCTCAGGGATATGTGCTTCGCCGTCTGTTGCGAAGATCGTTGTGGTATGCGAGTAAACTCGGATTTACCCTCAGCACATTGGATCTTGAAAAAGACGTGAAACAACTCTTTGCCGATGAAGATGCCCGGTTTGGAAAAACACTGGAACGGGGAATGGCGGAAATTGAAAAGCTGCGGGATATAGACGGAAAAATTGCTTTTACACTTTACGAAACATATGGATTTCCGTGGGAAATGACCGTGGAGATAGCCGGTGACAAAGGCCAGATTGTAGATCGCGGGCAGTTTGAAGAAGAATTTAAGAAACACCAAGAGCGTTCGCGGAGTGCGGCAAAGGGTATGTTTAAAGGCGGGCTTGCAGATAACAGTGAACTAACGACAAAATTGCACACAACACATCATTTACTTCTTGCGGCTCTCCAAAAAATAATTGACCCCACAATTAAACAGCGGGGGAGCAATATCACCGCCGAGCGTCTGCGGATGGATTTCAATTTTAGTCGGAAGCTGACGGCCGAAGAGCTAACAGCCGTGGAGAAGCTTGTGAATGAAACCATTAAAAAAGATCTCAAAGTAGAGCGCGTGGAGATGACGAGGGAAGAGGCAGAAAAAATCGGCGCGCAGATGGAGTTTGGACACAAGTATCCGGATCGAGTCAGCATCTATTTCGTCGGGCCACGTGATAAGTTTTTCTCTGCAGAGTTTTGCGGAGGTCCGCATGTGACGCATACGGGTGAAATAGGCGCATTTAAAATCCTCAAAGAAGAATCCGCAGGATCAGGCATCCGAAGGATTTACGGAGCGATCCAATAATGCTAGTATGGGAGTATGAAACTACCGTCCATTCTGGATAAATTTTTGCCCAAGAATGCTTCGGAAAAAGAAATTTTTTCCTCACTGGTTATCGACGAGGAATATGTGGCTGCAGCGCTCTGGGAAATTGGAGATGGGGGAACCCCCGGGATACTCGCTTCAGAAAGCGGTCCCTGTGCATCCAATGACTGGGAGGCACGACTGGATGCCATCGATGAGGCGCTTGCCCGGGCAGAAGACATTGTCCATACGACAAAATATTCTAAAGTCGTGTTGGGATTGCCCGCAGCGTACCTGACGGAGTCAGGAGAGATCCCGAAAGAAATCCGGCCGCATATAAAAACCATTACCCGGGAACTTGCCCTTACTGCGATTGGTTTTGTGCCGATTGAACAGGCTCTGGTATATCAGTTAAAGAAAGATGAAGGTATCCCTCCGAGCGTCATACTTTTAGGTATATCCAAACAGACAGTTTCTGTTTCGCTGTATCGCGTGGGCGTGCTTACCGCTCACGAAACAGCGCCCAGATCCGGCGATCTGGCGATCACCCTGGAAGAGGTGCTCAAAACATTTAAACACGTGGAAGTATTGCCGGCGCGGATTTTTCTTTATGGGTATAGCGCCAAAAATTTGGAAGATTTGAAGACGGAATTGTTGCGATATCAGTGGACAACCCGGCTCAATTTTCTCCATTTTCCCAAAATCGAGATAGTGAAACCCGAAGGTGTTATCAAAGCGGTTTCTATAGCAGGTGCCAGCGAAGTATCACATGCGGTTGAAAGTATTGATGAAAGTGTCCCCGCCGCGGAAGCGGCCGCGCCAGACTCAAAACAGGAAGACACGCTTGAATCAGAAGCCCAAGCCGATGCAGAGGAAATTGCCCAGGAAGAGGCGCAGGATGAAATTATCGAGGAGCCCAATGTCGTCGCCGTTGATCCTTCACGGCTCGGATTCCGCAAAAACGTTGATGTGCTTGAGGAGGTAGAATCACCCGCGCCTGAGTCTGCAAAGCCTTTTGTGATGCCATCCTTTTCATTTGCGGCATTGAAGCGAATAGATATTTCTTCCGTAAAGAAGTTGTTTTCAGGGGGAGGACGCGCATGGTTGTTGGCGGGTTTGGTTGCATTATTCGTAGTCGGATATCTCTTATATTATTTTGTACCGCACGCAAGTGTGACAGTGGTGGAGCTCCCGAAAGCAATAGTGGCATCAGAACAGATCACTATTGATCCCACCGCAACAGTTGTTGACGCCCAGACGAAAATAATTCCCGGTGCCAGTCAGGAAAAATCCGTCAGCGGTCAAAAGACTATTCCGGTGACCGGTAAAAAGCAAATCGGTGATCCTGCAAAAGGCGCGGTTACCATTTACAATAAAACACTACAAGCGAAGTCTTTCAGCAAGGGATCTTCTCTGACAACCGGGTCACTGCAGTTTACTCTGGATGATGATGTCGCGATCGCCTCGGCAAGTGAAAGTGTCGGATCAATTACATTCGGGAAGACAACCGCAAATGTCACCGCAAAACAGATAGGGAAAGAAAGCAATGTACCGGCCAACACGGAATTTTCCTTTAAAGATGTCGATACAGGTGTTGCTATTGCCCGCAATGATCAGGCACTGGCCGGCGGAACCAGCCGGGACGTGACCGTCGTATCCCGCGCTGACTATGATGCATTTCTTACTGCAATATCCGCAGATTTGGTGGATAAGGCAAAACAAGAGTTAACGTCAAGTGTCGGCGGCGGAAGCAAACTTATCGATGAAACGATAAAAACTGCAGTTACCCAAAAAACATTCTCTCAGGAACTTGATCAGGAAGCGAAAGAACTTTCCGGGAATGCCACGATTACCGTGTCGGGAACCTCGTATTCAGAGGCTGACGTCCAAACCATTCTGAAAGCATTTATTGCTAAAGATATCCCTGCGGGGTACGCCCTTGCAGAGGGCAGGACCGAAGTGTCTATGGAAAATGTGAAAGTGGGGAAAGACGGAAAAATTTCTGCCAAAGCGACAATTAAAACAGATGCAGTGCCGACGTTGGATCTTGTCGATATCCAAAAACGTCTTGCCGGTAAAAAGCTTTCCGATGCAGAAGCATATTTGAGGAGCCTTCCCGGAGTAGCGGCAATAGAGGTACGTTTTAGTTTGACGTTTGACCGAGGCAGATTACCCATAAATACCAAAAATATTAGCGTTAGCACGTCTTTGCAGTAATACACACCATGCCGCTGTATCGTTATGTCAAATATGCCGCAAGCGCGAAAAAACATCGTCCCGGATCGCGCATACTTTCGTTCGGATTTATGGGATTCGGGGCACTCATTCTTATTTGGGTGTCATGGCCGATCCTGTCTTTCAGTGTCGTAAATAGCGATCTGTTTGCGACAACCGTGACTCCGGTTCAGGACGCGAAGACCCTCTCACCGGTTGTGTTTGCGGCGACGAACACACTTCCCGGGTCAGCTGACTTCACCAATGCAAACGCCTGGTTTCCGACCTCACCGCAAAAAAAGGTTGTAAGCCCCGTCAACACGTATTCGATCACCATCCCGAAACTTAAAATATCCGATGCCGTGGTGACGATTGCTGGCGATGATTTGGGAGTAAGTCTTATTCATTATGGCGGTACGGCAAATCCGGGAGAGTATGGAAACACCGTGATATTCGGCCACTCGACTCTACCGCAATTTTTTAATCCTAAAAGTTATAAAACGATTTTTTCCACCCTTCCAACACTCAAGGAGGGTGATGAAATAGATATTGCGTACGATGGCATATCATATAGATATATGGTGTTTAATATGACGGTTACCGGTCCGTCAGACCTGTCCGTTCTTGAGCAGAGATTTGATGATTCGTATCTCACGCTTGTGACCTGCGTTCCGCCCGGCACGTATTGGCAGCGGCTGCACGTACAAGCGCGTTTAGTAAGGCCTCCATCATGACAGAACATAGTCAACAAGCCGCCATCGACGCGATCAAAAAAAAACTTGTAGGGAAGCAGCTTTCCTATCATGAAATTTTTTCGATCATGGACGAAATTGCCAACAGAAAATTGAGCCCCGTGCTTACGACCTACTTTGCCGCTGCAGGATTTAAAGAAGGATTTAATGACGAGGAGCTGTATTATCTGACACACGCAATGGTGGCGACCGGGCCGTCGTTGCATTTTAAAGGAATTGTTGCGGACAAACACTCCACCGGAGGCGTAGCTGGCACACGGACGACAATGATTATTGTCCCGATTATTGCGGCGGCCGGGTACCAGATTCCCAAAACATCTTCCCGCGCGATTACTTCTCCGGCCGGCACAGCAGACGCTATGGAAGTTGTCGCGCCGGTTACGTTTACTCCGCGGCAGATTGAACATTTAGTGGGCAAAGCAGGCGGGTGTATTGTGTGGGGAGGTCATCTGGGTCTTGCGCCCGCAGATGATATTCTCATCCAAATCGAACAACCGCTCGCGTTTGAATCGTTTGACAAGATCATCGTTTCCATCATGGCAAAAAAAATTGCATCGGGCGCTACACATGTTGTGTTGGATATTCCGGTCGGCCCGACGATGAAAATTCAGCATTTCAAAGACGCAGACATTATTGCAAAAAAGTTTAAATTTCTTGCAGATAAATTTAAGATCAAAGTAGTTATCGATTCCAATGAAATCCGTCAGAATGCAGGACGCGGAATCGGGCCGACGCTGGAAGCCCGGGATGTACTTCAGGTGTTGGAACAACATAAACAGCGGCCGCTTTCGCTGGAGGCTAAGGCGCTCCGGCTTGCGGGTAAACTGTTGGATCTCTGTTTTGCCGATACGCCGGGTAAAAAGAATCTTGTCGGAGAAGAAGTAGCCAAAGAAATATTAATAAGCGGACGCGCTCTGACAAAAATGCGCGAAATAATCAAAATTCAGGGGGGCAATCCGGCAGTTGCAAGCGATCATTTGCGGCCGGCTAAGTATGTTTACGAAGTCAAAACACCCAAAAAAGGGCATGTGCATGCAATCGACAATCAGCAGATAACCGTCATATGCCGCATACTGGGGTGCCCGACGGATAAAAAAGCAGGCATATATCTCAACCGGAAACTTGATGAGACCATGGACACGGGTGATATACTATGTACGCTCTATAGTTCTGATAAATGGCGGTTGAAAGAAGCGGTAGAAACGATAAAAAATATACCGATATATAAAGTTGAGTAGTGGCAATGTATTACTATGTTTAAAAACATCATAGCTCCGATGCAGGCCTGGCTTATGAGTCAGGGGAAGTGTGTCGGGTGCGGTAAAGTTCTTGACCGTAAGCCGGGGACCGGGTGGGTGCAGGTGACGTGTGCAAGTTGCGGCCGCGTATATATGTATGACACGACCGGCAAAAAATTCCGGAGGGCAACACTCGATGAAGTCAAATAAGCCCAGTATAGCCACACGATTTATTGTTTTTTTCTTTCTCTTAGTGCTCACCGCTTGGGGAGGCTGGTTTTGGTGGAGTTATAGCATATCGCCGGTAGATCCTGCCGATAGCACCCCGGTAGTCGTCATCGTCTCGCGTGGTGAGGGGGCCAAAGCAATCGCGGCAGACCTCGCACGTCAAAATCTGATACGCAGTCCCACCGGGTTTTACCTCCTGGTTAAACTGTTGGGGATAGAGCGGGATCTGCAGGCGGGGGACTTCCGCTTAAATAAATCCATGGACGCGAGAACAATAGCAACCACCATGACTCACGGTATTGTGGATGTATGGATGACGACACTTGAAGGGTGGCGCATGGAAGAGGTTGCCACGCAACTGACGAAAGATTTGGATATACCGGAGCGGCAATTTTTATCTTTTGCCCGCGAAGGATATATGTTTCCGGATACGTATCTGGTGCCGCGGGATGCAACAGCATCTGCAGTCGTTGAAATGTTTATTGATAACTTTAACAAAAAGGTCACTCCGGCAATGCGTAAAGATGCTACCGGTACCGGACTTACATTTGAACAGATTATTACTCTCGCATCTCTCGTTGAGCGGGAAGGGAATTCCGATTCTGACCGGCCAATCATTGCAGGAGTGCTGTTAAACAGAATTAAACTGGGTATGCCGCTTCAGGTTGATGCGACACTCCAATATGCACTTGGATACCAGCCGTTTGAAAAGAGCTGGTGGAAGAAAGAGCTCACGGATGAGGATAAAAAAATTAAATCGCCCTACAACACTTATCTAAACGTTGGTTTTCCGCCCGGCCCGATAGCCAATCCCGGACTTGCCGCAATCCGCGCTGCCATCTATCCGACAACTACCGATTATCTGTATTATATCCACGACAAAACCGGCGCCGTGCATTTTGCCCGCACCATTGAAGAGCACGACGCAAATATCCGCAAATATCTGCAGTAAATGAGTTCGCATCATTCATGAATCCGCTGTTTTGTGGTAGTATGGCTTCACCATGAAGGACAAATATTCCGCCGTGTGGGTGTCGCATTCATCAATCGGGGATTATCTCAAGTGTCCGCGTGCATATTTTCTTAAAAATATGTACCGTGACCCGAAAACGAACCATAAGATCGTTCTTATGGAGCCTCCCCTCGCACTCGGGCAAGTTGTGCATGACGTCCTTGATTCTATTTCCGCAAAACCTGCGCAAGAGAGGCATATTGAAAATTTGCTTGCCGTTTATGAAGAAAAATGGAGGGATGTTTCGCGGTATTTCCGTGACCACGATGAAGAAAAAAAGTATAAGGACCGGGGTGCGCGTATGATTGCGCGTGTAATGGCAAATCCCGGACCGCTTGCGGAAAAAGCAATTAAAATCCGCCAGGAGCTGCCATATTACTGGTTATCGGAAGAGGACAATATTATTCTCTGCGGCAAAATTGATTGGCTTGAATACGTGCCGGATTCGGATTCCGTCCGGATTATCGATTTTAAAACCGGGAAATTCGACGAAGATGAAGATTCGCTGCAGCTCCCTATTTATTTACTTCTGGCCGCTCACTGTCAGACAAAACCCATTGCCGGCGCCTCGTACTGGTATCTGGACCGGGATGATATGCCCACATCCGTTGCCCTTCCGTCCGGTGAAGATGCAACCCGGCGGGTGATGGAGCACGCGAGAATGATTGTCCTTGCGCGGAAACTCGACCGGTTTGTGTGCAAACAAAAAGACGGGTGCCGCGTATGCCGACCGTTTGAAAATATTATTAATAAAAAAGCAGAGTTTGTCGGTGTCGGTGGATATAATCAGGATATATACATAAATATATGAATCAAATCACGTGCCCTCATTGTCATAAACCGTTTGAACTGACCGATGCCCTCACGCATCAGATTGAGGAAGAACTTCTGGCTGATGAAAAAAAGAAACATGAAGAAGAGCTCGCGGAAATGAAGCGCCGTGTAGAAAAAGCCGAAGAAGCGGAACTTGCGCTCCGCAAACAAAAAAATCTGTTGGATGAAGAAAAACGGACATTTGAACTGGAAAAGCAGCGTCAGCTGGATAAAGAGCGGGAAGCTATCAGTAAAAAAGCAGCCGAGGAACAAAGCGAAAAAGACAAATACAAATTTGCGGAACTGGAAAAAAAGCTTTCGGATACGACAAAAGCGCTTGAGGATGCGAACCGGAAAGCCACACAGGGATCACAGCAGTTGCAGGGCGAAGTGCAGGAATTGGATCTGGAACATGCGCTACATGAAGCAATCCCGACTGATGTTATTGAACCCATCGGAAAAGGTGTGCTGGGTGCGGATATCCGCCAGACAGTGAAAACACAGAGGGGAAACACGTGCGGAACCATTTTATGGGAATCGAAGAGAACAAAAGCGTGGTCTGACGGGTGGATTACAAAACTGAAAGAAGATAGATTGCGGGATAAGGCAAATGCCGCGGCAATTGTTTCAGAGGTGGTTCCCGAAGAAGTCAAGAGCGGCATGGGGTTAAAAGACGGCGTCTGGATCTGTTCTCCGAAACTCGTCGTGCCGTTGGCATTACTTCTCCATAAAGCAATTGAAGACGCCGCGCGTCAAAAATTTGTTTCTGACAGGCGGCAAACGGATGCAGAACGGATATATGCTGTTGTGACGAGTCATGAGTTCGTGGCCCAGGTAGAATCTATGATGGAAACTTACAATGAAATGCTTGGGCAAATTGAGAGGGAGCGGGTGGCTTTCGAAAAGTTTTGGAAATTGCGTGAATCACAGGTCAAACATTTGAAGTCCGGGGTTTCCGGCATTATGGGTGAACTTCAGGGGGCAGCAGGCCCTGCGTTCCCGCCGGTCAAAAGCCTGGAGCTAGACGGCGCTTGACAATCGGGAAAAACCGTCTATAATCAAGAGTAATTGAATAGCCAAGAGAGGCGGACGTTCATTGTTCGCTTCTTTTTCGTCGTTCACTAATACTACTTTTTTTGAATTTATTACACAAATGGCAAAAGACGTAACGTATAAACGATTGTGGGAGAGTACTCACACAAATTTACCTCCTTTGGACCTCACCCTGGTACAACGCGAATCATATCAGTGGTTTCTTGAGCAGGGTATCAAAAACCTCCTTTCAGAAGTTTCTCCGATCAGCGATTTTACGGGTAAAAATTGGGAATTATCCCTTGGCGATTACTTTTTCGGGAAACCCCGGCTTACCCCGGCTGTGGCACTGGAAAAAGGACTGACGTATGACACACCGCTGAAAGTTATGGCGACACTGGTCAATAAACAAACCGGACACCGTGTTTCACAGGAAGTATTTTTAGGTGATATCCCGGCCATGACGGAAAACGGCACATTCATTATTAATGGTATCGAGCGGTGCGTTGTTAACCAATTAGTGAGGTCTCCTGGTATTTATTACACGGGCACGGTAGATACAACAACCCGCAAAACACTCTATAGCGCAGAAATCAGGCCGATGCACGGCAGTTGGCTTGAGTTTATCAGTACAAGAAATAACGTGCTTATGGTGCGCATTGACCGCAGGCGTAAGTTTGTGGCGACCACATTTTTGCGGGCAATCGGCATTTCAACCAACGAAGATATCATAAAAACGTTTTCGGGAGTTGCGGGCGGCGAGCCTAATATTATTGAGGCGACCATCGCCAAAGATCCGACGAAAAATCAAACGGAAGCCGTGCTTGAATTATACCGTAAGCTCCGGCCCGGTGAACCGATTGTCCTTGATAATGCACAGGAACTCCTCTCCACGATGTTTTTTGACTACCGACGGTACTCACTGGAGCGGGTCGGCCGGTACAAAATGAATAAGAAACTCGGTATTTCCGTATCAAACGACAAAGATCATTGGGTGCTGACACGGGAAGACATCATCGGTGCAATTAAATATTTAATAGCAATTATGAACGGTACAGGGGATATTGATGATATTGATCACCTCGGCAACCGGCGGGTACGCCGTGTCGGGGAGCTTGTCGCGACCAACGCGTTCCGTGTGGGACTATTGCGTCTTGAGCGTTCTGTCCGTGAAAAAATGAGCCTGGCAGGTCCGACCGCAGAAGATCTTACTCCGATGCAGCTGGTTAACGCCCGTCCGATTATCGCCTCTATCAATGATTTTTTCCGGACGAGTCAACTTTCGACCATCTTGGATCAGACAAACCCGCTGGCTGAGGTAGATAATTTGCGGCGTCTGACGGTAATGGGCGTCGGAGGAATATCACGGGAACGTGCGTCATTTTCCATCCGCGATATCAACGCTTCGCAGTATGGCCGTATTTGTCCGGTGAGGTCTCCCGAAGGACCCAATATCGGACTTGTGACCTATATGGCGCTTTATTCGCGGGTCAATGAATACGGATTTTTGGAGACGCCGTATAGGAAAGTAATAAAGAAAAAAGTGACTGATGAAATGGTCTATCTGGATGCCAGCGATGAGCAGTATCACTACATTACCCATGCAGGCCTTGCTCTGGACGAACAGGGCGCCATCCGCGATGCCCGTGTCCCGGTACGGTACAAAGGCGAATTTTTGGAAGCAGATGCCGCGGTCGTTGAGTATATAGACGTCGTGCCGAGGCAGGTAGTCGGAGCGCCGGCTTCTCTTATTCCGTTTCTGGCACATGATGAAGCAAACAGGGCGCTTATGGGTACACACATGCAGTGTCAGGCGGTGCCGCTTATTGTCCCGCAAACACCGAGAGTCGGTACGGGTATGGAGGGGGTAATCTCTTCAACTATGGGCCGTGTAGTCCGGGCAAAAGATGACGGAATTGTGCGCAGCGCTGATAGCGCTACAGTCGTTTTTGAAGACAGCAAAGGTCAAACAGAGACATATTCCGTACAGAAATTCATGCGTAGCGCTCAATCAACCTGTTATAACCAACGAGTCATGGTAGGTTCCGGTCAAAAAGTGAAAAAAGACACGGTGCTTATCGAAGGGCCGGCAAGCCAAGACGGTGAACTTGCTTTGGGCTCTAATGTCACCATTGCATACATGAGTTTTGACGGGCTTGGATACGAAGACGCCATCGTCGTGTCTGATCGGCTCGTGAAAGAAGATGTATTAACCAGTGTACACATCGAAGAATATGACGCGAGTGTTGTTGACACCAAGCTTGGTCCGGAAGAGACGACACGGGATATACCAAATGTCGGTGAAGAGTCTCTGAGGAATTTAGATGAAAACGGTATCGTGGTTGTGGGCGCAGAGGTCAGCCCCAACGATATTTTAGTCGGGAAAATTGCTCCTAAAGGGGAAACGGAGCTCACTGCGGAAGAGAGACTTCTCAGGGCAATTTTCGGTGAGAAGGCGCGTGAAGTCCGTGATACGAGCCTGCGCGTTCCCCATGGCGAACGCGGCACGGTTATCGATGTCAAGATATTGGACAAAGAAAAAGGTGATGAGCTGGAACCGGGTACAAACCGTAAGATTATCGTCAAAGTAGCACAAATGCGTAAAGTTGTCGTCGGTGATAAGCTTGCGGGCCGCCACGGGAACAAAGGGGTTATTTCCAAAGTAGTTCCGCAGTATGATATGCCCCATCTAGGGGACGGCACGGTAGTTGACGTCATCATTTCTCCGCTTTCCGTTCTTTCCCGTATGAATTTGGGACAACTTCTGGAAGCGCATTTGGGTCTTGCGGCACAAAAACTTGACGTAAAAATTGCGCTTCCCGTATTTGAACACCGGAGTGAGGATGACCTGGTTGCGAAACTCAAAGAAGCAGGCGTTCCCGTTTCCGGTAAGAGTACCCTCTATGACGGACGGACGGGAGAGCCGTACAAAGAGCCCATTGTGGTCGGAGTCGGGTACATTATGAAACTTATCCACATGGTGGAGGATAAGACACACGCGCGTTCTACCGGCCCGTATTCACTCGTGACACAGCAACCTCTCGGCGGTAAGGCACAAATGGGAGGTCAACGGCTCGGAGAAATGGAAGTATGGGCACTTGAATCACACCGTGCCGCGCATGTCCTCCAGGAGATGTTGACCATTAAATCAGATGATGTGGTCGGGCGCGCCAAAGCATTTGAGGCAATTGTGAAAGGAACCGATATCCCGCAGTCTACTATCCCGGAGTCATTTAAGGTACTTGTAAAAGAATTACAGGCTTTGGGATTGAATGTCAATCCGACCGGCGTGGTATCAGCAAAGCCGGTTGTTCCGACAGCTACCGTTAGCGAAGATATTGTGAAAAAAGAAGCGGATGAGATAGCCCGTGCAAGCGGTCAGGAAACAGTTGCGGAAGCGGCACCCGCCGCTGCGGCAGAAGCAGCGCCTGAAGCAGAGGGGGCACAAGCCTAAGGAGACTCATATGGATAAAAAAGCGACATTTGCAAATATTGTTGATTTTTCAGGACTCAAGATCACCCTCGCATCACCGGAGGAAATCAAAGCATGGTCATACGGTGAAGTGACCAAACCCGAAACAATCAATTACCGTACGCTCAAGCCTGAAAAAGACGGTTTATTTGATGAGCGCATCTTCGGCCCGACCAAAGATTGGGAATGTTATTGCGGTAAATACAAACGAATCCGGTACCGCGGCATTGTCTGTGATAAGTGCGGGGTAGAAGTGACCCAGTCGAAAGTACGGCGTGAGCGCATGGGGCATATCGCTCTTGTTGCGCCCGTTGCCCACGTGTGGTATTTCAAAGGAGCGCCGTCCAAGCTCTCACTACTCCTGGATATCAGCCCCAGAGCGCTCGAGGAAGTGATTTATTTTGCACAATATCTTGTTACCCACGTTGATGAAGAAAAACGAAAATCAGTACTTGGCAGCTTAACGACGCTCGGTAAACAACGGATGGATGAAGTAGACAAACGGATCCGTCAGGAAACGGAGAAGATTTCCCGGCAGTATGCCGCCGACCGCGAAAATGTAAAAGACCGCCTGAGCGCAGCGGAAGCCCGCGACATGGCAATATCAGAGTTGTCACTCAAGGAAAAGCAGGAAACATCACGTCTTGAAGAACAGGGAGCGACGGAAAAGGAGAAAATTAAAGAAATTGTCGATCAGCTTATCACTATCGTGAAATCCGTCCGGCAGCTTACGACGCTTACCGAAGATGAATACCTGCGGCTGTATGAATATGATTCTGCAGGCTGTTTTGATGTCGGCATGGGGGCAGAAGCTGTGGCAGAGGTTATCAAAAAAATTGATCTTGATAAGCTTGCGGCGCTCCTTCGTGAAGAAATCCAGAATACCAGCGGACAGAGACATATCAAAGCAACCAAACGTCTCCGGCTGGTTGACGGCATGCGTAAGGCAAATATCAAATCATCCTGGATGATTTTAAACACGCTTCCGGTTATTCCACCGGATTTGCGTCCCATGGTTCAGCTGACCGGCGGCCGGTTTGCCACCAGCGACCTCAACGACCTGTACCGCCGCGTGATAAACCGCAATAACCGCCTGAAACACCTTATGGATCTGGGCGCGCCGGAAATTATTCTCCGCAACGAAAAGCGCATGCTTCAGGAGGCGGTAGACAGCTTGATTGATGTGACGCAGCGCCCGAGCTCCAGAGCAGTGATTGCTCCTCTGCGGTCGCTTTCTGACATGCTTCGCGGTAAACAGGGCCGGTTCCGTCAGAATCTTCTCGGAAAACGCGTTGATTATTCGGGTAGGTCCGTCATCATTGTGGGACCGGAGTTAAATCTCACACAATGCGGCATTCCCAAAGAAATGGCACTGGAAATGTTTAAGCCGTTTGTCCTTCGTGAACTTATCGTCCGTGGTATTGCGCCCAATGTAAAAAATGCAAAGAATGTGCTTGAGCGCAGGACCCCGGAAGTGTTTGATATTCTTGAAGAAATTACCAAAAATCATCCGGTACTCTTAAACCGTGCGCCGACGCTGCATAAGCTCGGTATTCAGGCGTTTTACCCGATCCTTATCGAAGGATCAGCAATCCGAATACACCCGTGTGTATGTGCCGGGTACAACGCTGATTTCGACGGAGATCAAATGGCTGTGCACATCCCGCTTTCCGGGGAATCGCAGCATGAAGCAATTCATCTGATGCTTCCCACGCATAACCTTCTGAAGCCGGCAGACGGATCTCCGATTACGGTCCCCAACAAAGAGATGGTTCTGGGCTGTTACTACCTGACAACCGTAGATATTACTGCTCCGTCGGATGAGAAAGAACTTCGGGTGTTTGCAAGCGCGGAAGAGACCGTATTTGCATATCAGAAAGATCAAATCCCGCTTCGGGCGCCCATCCGGGTATGGGTAAAAGGCGAGGTTATCGTTACGACCGTCGGGAGAGTGTTGTTTAACGAGATCCTTCCCGCGGAGCTTCAGTTTATGAATGCCCCGGTGAAATCCGCAACCGTTAAGTCCATTATTACCAAGGCGCTGAAACTCTATTTGCGTGAAGAAGTTGTTGTGCTCATTGATGCAATAAAAAATATCGGTTTCTGGGGAGCAACCATTTGTGGCGGACTTTCCGTTTCCGTGTTTGACTGTATCATGATTGATGAAAAACCGGGGATTGTCAATGATGCAGAAAAGAAAGTTGCGGAAGTTGACGAAAATTACCAGCAGGGATTGATTACTCTTGAAGAAAAGAAACGGCTTTCCAATGAAATTTGGATCGAAGTTACCGAACGATTGGCAGATATGACATGGCAAAAAATGCCGGTAAATAACCCGGTCAAGATGATTATCGACTCCGGCAGCGCCCGTGCATCCAAAGATCAGCTTAAACAGCTGTCCGCCATCAAAGGTCTTGTTGTAGATCCTTTGGGGAAGATTGTCGAACTTCCGACGAAGAGTAATTATCGCGAAGGTCTTTCTATTTTTGAATATGTAACCTCGACCCGCGGGTCCCGTAAAGGACTTACGGATTCCGCGCTAAAAACAGCAGACGCAGGATATCTGACGCGCAGACTTGTGGATGTTTCCCATGACATGATTGTCCGCGTGGATGATTGTGGTACAAGTGAGGGGTGGGAAGTCCTCCGGAAAGAAGACCGTCAGGCGTCATTTGCCGCACGCGTGATAGGGCGATATGCAGCAGCAGACATCACGGCTGCCAACAGCAAAAAGATATTAATTGCAAAAGGCGAAGAAATTACAGAAGAGAACGCCAAACTTTTGGATGAGCATGACGTTCAGTCAGTACTGGTCCGAAGCGCGATCAGCTGTCAGGCGCCGGTCGGGATGTGTGCCAAGTGCTACGGACATGATCTGGGTGCAGACGCGCAGGTTGAGATAGGGACTCCTGTCGGTGTCATAGCCGCCCAGTCTATCGGAGAACCGGGAACACAGCTGACCATGCGTGTCCGTCATGCCGGAGGCATTGTGGGACTTGACGTGACACAGGGGTTACCGCGTGTTGAAGAATTATTTGAAGTCCGCACGCCGCGCGTACTTTCGCCGATCAGCGAAATTGCTGGCAAAGTAGAAGTTACCGAAACGGATGCGGGTTACAAAGTGCAGGTGCGAAATACCACAATCAAGCCGCCGGAAGAACGTGAATACGTGATCCCTCTAATGAGTGAACTTAAGGTAAAAGAAGGCGATCTCGTCGCCGCCGGAGACCAGCTTTCAAGCGGATATTTGGATATTAAAGAAGTGCTTCAGGTGCGCGGACTCCGCGGAGCGCAAAAGTATCTGATTACGGAAATCCAGCGTGTATACGAGTCACAGGGTATCCAGATTGCGGATAAGCATTTTGAAGTGATTGTACGCAAAATGAGCGACAAGGTCCGTGTGGACACAAGCGGGGACACCATGCTCCTCCCGGGAGAAATGGTTGACCGTATGCGCTTCCAGGAGGAAAATGCACGGGTACTTGCAGCAGGCGGGGAACCGGCGACGGCCCAGATCGTCATGCTTGGTATTACCCGCGCCAGCTTGTTTACAGAGTCATGGCTCTCTGCTGCATCTTTTCAGGAAACGACAAACGTACTCACCGATGCGGCTCTCGCTGCCAAAGAAGATAAGTTGCTGGGGCTCAAGGAAAACGTTATAATCGGACGTCTGATACCGGTTTCTCCGGATCGGGCAATGATGAAAAGTCAGTAACTAAGGTATGCCGACAATCAATCAACTAATTAAATACGGGCGACACTCCCGGGGTAAAAAGATCAAAGCTACGGCTCTCCGTAAGTTTTTTAATGCAAAAGACAGGATTACGAAGCAGGTGCCGGCTCCTTTTAAACGGGGAGTGGTGACACTGGTCAAAACCATGACGCCGAAAAAGCCCAACTCGGCTCTGCGGAAAGTTGCCCGCGTCCGCCTGTCGAATAAACAGGAAGTGACGGCGTATATACCGGGTATCGGACACGAGCTTACGGAACACGCAATTGTCCTTATCCGGGGTGGGCGCGTACCGGATCTTCCCGGAGTGAAATATCACATTGTCCGCGGAAAATACGATATGAGCGGCGTCGCCAACCGTAAACAAGGCCGTTCGCGCTACGGAGCCAAATCAGGAGGGCCGGGGCCTTCAGTTGCGGCTGCAAGCTGACATTTATTTAAATACTAATCTATGCGTTCAGGACGTGTTACCAAAAAAGTACTTGAAGCCGATCCGGTATACGGAAACCGGCTTCTTACCCGTTTTATCAACCGGGTAATGCACAGCGGCAAAAAACACGTGGCGGAAGATGTCGTGTACAAAGCGCTTGATCTTGTCAAAGAAAAAGGCGAAGATCCGATTAAAGTATTTGAAACCGCTATAAATACCGTCGGCCCCAAAATGGAAGTGAAAGCCCGCCGTGTGGGAGGGGCTTCATACCAGGTGCCGACAGAAGTCCGCGGAGACCGCAGGATGGCTCTATCCATGCGATGGATCGTGCAATTTGCCAACAAAAGAAGCAGTCGCGAGTACAAAGGGTTTTCCGCCAAACTGGCCGCAGAACTGTTGGATGCCTCCCACGGGCAGGGAGAAGCGATCAAGAAACGTGATACCATCCACCGCATGGCCGAGGCAAACCGCGCATTTGCTCACTTCAAGTGGTAAACTTTTCCTCCTGAGAGTATTTCGTGATAGCATAGAATAAGAATATGAAAATACTCGTTGTTTTCATCGGAATCTGTGCAATTATGTTCTATTTCTTTTATCCGCCCGTAAATAGCGAGCGGTTATGTTACGAGAACTCCGAGCGGAATTTAAATCAAATCTCGGTCAACATGCTTAATCAGCGGTCATCCAAGGATACGAAGTGCCGCGATGTCAGCGATGTTATTTCCGCGCTGGAAAGTTGTATCGTAGATGCTACAAAATCCAGCAGCATCGCGCCCTACGCAAACGATACCATTCTGCGGGTAGTTGCGCTTCTGCGCCCGTATGCAAAAAACCTCTGGGTTCTCAAAGAGGAACATAACAGTGCGTGCGTAGACTTTTTTTGGTACCAGCTGCCGTAATATGGATATACGTACACTATTTAATTGGGTTGATTGGGTGATCATTGCGGGAGTCGTCTATTATGGATTTGTCGGATGGAACGTGGGATTTGCGGATTTGGGTGTAAGCTTTATCACCTTCGCCATATCGCTGTTTCTTGCGGTTAAATTCCATCAGCCGGTCGGCGACTTTCTGTCCCAGAAATTCGGGGTACCGGAGACATGGACGACGGTTCTGGGATATATCATTGTCGGATTTATTGCAGAGGCAATCCTCGCGGAACTTGCATCCGTACTCATCCGCTTAGTGCCAAAAAAGGTAATTTCTTCGAAGTTCAACAAATGGTTTGGCATCGTGATTTCGGTATTTAACGGGCTGGTTATTGTTTCATTTTTCCTTCTGGTTATCATGGCGCTGCCTCTTCGGGGGACAGTGAAACAGGACATAAAGAGCTCCCGGATCGGCAACTGGCTGGTGGTTCAGGCAGAGAAGATAGGCGGACCAGTCAAAACGTCTATTAACCAAATGCGCGATACGGCAATCTCATTTCTGACTGTTGACCCGGAATCCAAAGAATCTATTTCGCTTGATATTTCTCCCAAGGACAGTGAGTATGTAATGGATAAAGCCGCGGAAGGGAAAATGCTTGAGCTAGTGAACGGCGAGCGGAAAAAAGCCGGGATAGCGCCGCTGGTGATAAGCTTCGAAATTACACCTGTAGCGCGGGCGCACAGCAAAGATATGTTCCAGCGGCGGTATTTTTCGCATGTGACGCCGGACGGGCTGACACCGGCGGACCGCTTAAGCCGCGCAAACATTAATTTTGCTCTTGCCGGCGAAAACATCGCATATACGCCGGATCTTGAAACCGCCCACGCTGGGCTTATGAACAGTCCCGGTCACAAAGAGAATATTCTCGACCCGTCATTCCACCGCGTCGGCATCGGGATCATTTCAACGAGTAGCTGGGGCATGATGGTAACCCAGGATTTTACGAACTAACCTCGAAAGAAGAAATAATTATCGTATGAATTTACGATATTCTTGGGCGCGGGCTTGACTGACCCATCCTAAACCAACTGGCCTTGGTTGTTGCCAGATGTGTAAAATATTAGCCTCAGGATATTTTCCCTGCAGCCCGCGAAGTGCAACAACATCTTCCATTGCGGTTATCAGCCAGTCTTTGTGATCAATATATTCGGTGACTCCGATTCTGTGCAGATACGCCGTAGTTATCCGTTCAATACCGTGACACACGGCGAAATCAATATTTATTTTTGGATCTTCAGCTCCCTTCACAAATCCCCAAATGACTTTATCTGCCCGGGGATCCCCGTCTCTGGGTGTCCAATTAGGATCTTCTTTTCTTAAATTCCACGCATTTCCCATCATAGTAGCGAGTTGTTCAATTCCCTTTCTATTTTCAGGTAAATATACATCTCCTGCATGTCGGACGATTTTGAGAATTTCATTTCTGTGAGGCTTCATATGTTCTATAAACTCATGAGCACCACGTTTTTTTTGAAGTTTTTCATTAACCTGTTGAATAACATCAAGTTCCTGTGGGGTTAAGGTAAAAAGATGTTTGATCGTCATATGATATTGGGCAAATGTTCTAAGGACCATTTCTTTTTTGTGGCGAGCCATTTCCATAGATCCACGAAGTATTGGTGTTTTCGCCACATCGTATTGTCCAAATTGAATAATATTTTTTCCTGCTGTCTCGATAAGATTATTCATACCTTCTGGAAGTATATCACAAACTTTGGGTTTATTATTGATATGGTGGTACAATATTTGTTGTGAAAGAATTAAAACTTGTTATTCAAATTCACTGCCCGACGAAAGATATTATTGATTTCTGTTTGGATCCGAAAAACACTCCGAAATGGATTCACTCGATTGTTATTGAGCAAACCAACGAATGGCCGCCGCGCGTAGGTACAATTTACCGGAATCAGAATATAAATGGTGTATGGTCGGAATATAAAGTGGTTACGTTTAAAGAGGACATGTTTGAATTACTATCAACGACCTCGACCTACCACGTGCGCTACACCCTTCGCCCTCTTGATACTGTCACCTCAGAGCTTGAATATTTTGAATGGATGGAAGAAGGGGAGCTAGCTCAACCGTTTACCCTCGATATTCTGAAGAAATTGAAAACTGTACTTGAACAGCGGTGATTATGTTACCTAAAAAAGTTTCGTGGATACTGCTGACGCTCTACTTTATTTTTGATAGTGTCGTGTCCTATGTTGCTGTAACGCGGATGGGCGGGAGGGAGCTAAATTCCGTGATTGCGCCGTTTGTCGAAAACTATCCGCTCTTATATTTCCTTTGCATCCCGTTGGAACTTATCGGAGCGTATTTTATCGTTTTACTGCTTCGCAGGTGGTTTGATGAAAAAATTATCCTGACTTCAGCTGCCATCTACTGGCCGATCGCCAATTCTTCGATGAATTTACTTTTTCTCCTCGGTTTCCGCCACATGGGCTATTTATGGGGCCCGCTGACAGTTGTTGGTTTAATCGCGTCACTTGGTTATTTATTCACAATATTGCGGGAGAGATGATTTTTTAGTACAATACTAGAGTAGAAACACGGCGGCTACGCAAGTGCGTGGCTGTTTTTATTATTATGGCAGGACAACCGACAACTATAACAACAGAGCAGCGGGATATACCGCTTGAAAAGGTGCGCAATATCGGTATTATCGCGCACATTGATGCGGGTAAAACTACAACTACCGAGCGCATCCTTTATTACACCGGCCGCAGCTACAAAATCGGTGACATTGATGAGGGCACGACCCAGATGGACTGGATGGAGCAGGAGCGCGAGCGGGGTATTACCATTGTTTCGGCCGCAACGACCACATTCTGGAAAGGATTCCGCTTCAACATTATCGACACTCCCGGTCATGTAGATTTTACCGCAGAAGTAGAACGGTCCCTCCGGGTTCTTGACGGCGGCATTACGGTATTGGATGCGGAAGAGGGCGTACAGTCACAGTCTGAGACCGTTTGGCATCAGGCGGACAAATACCGCGTCCCCAGGCTTTGTTTCATCAATAAGATGGATAAATTGGGTGCAGATTTCCGTGCCACGATCAAATCGATTGAAGAGCGGCTCGGCGCGCGCACCGCGGCCATGGTCGTGCCGATCGGCCGGGAAAATACATTCAAGGGTGTTATCGATCTGTTGACCCGCAAGGCCTATGTCTGGAATTCGGATGATCTGGGCGCTCACCCGGACGAAGTAGAAATCCCCGCAGACCTCAAAGACGAAGTAGAGAAGTCCCGCATGGCGCTTATTGAACGCATTTCCGAAACGGATGATGCGCTCCTTGAGAAGTTTTTAGAGGGTGTCGAGCCGTCCGTAGATGAGCTTAAGGGGGCCCTGCGCCGGGCGGTTATTGCCTACAAACTCGTCCCGATTTATGCAGGATCAAGCCTCCGAAACAAAGGTGTCCAGCCGCTTCTTGATGCGGTTGTTGATTACCTTCCGAGTCCCCTGGATCTTCCGCCGGTAAACGGAACGGTTCCCAATACGGAAGAAAAAATAACCCGCAATCGCACTAAAGATGAACCGTTTGCCGGTCTTGCATTTAAAATTCAGATTGATCCGCATGTGGGGAAACTCACCTATGTGCGTATTTACTCCGGAAAATTGGAGTCGGGAAGCTATGCATATAATTCGTCAAAGGGCGCCACGGAGCGTGTGGGCCGTTTGCTTCTAATGCATGCCAATCAGCGGGAGGAAATTAAAGAAGCATTTGCCGGAGAAATCGTTGCTGTTGTCGGTTTTAAAGATACGATCACCGGGGACACGATTTGTGACAAAGATACGCCGATTGTGCTTGAAAAAATTACCTTCCCTGATCCGGTTATTTCCCTTGCCATTGAACCCAAGACCAAAAATGATCAGGAGCGGATGGGGTATGCACTCCAGCGGCTTTCGGAAGAGGATCCGACGTTTAAGATCAAATCGAATCTCGAAACCAACCAGACGATTATCTGGGGCATGGGCGAGCTGCATTTGGAAATATTGGTTGACCGTATGAAGCGTGAATTTAAAGTAGAAGCCAATGTCGGCGCGCCGCAGGTGGCGTACAAAGAAACAATTAAAACCGAATCGGAAGGCGAAGGGAAGTATATCCGTCAGTCCGGAGGACGCGGACAGTACGGACACTGCTTTATCCGTGTTGCGCCCAAAGGACGCGGCGAGGGGTATGAGTGGATTAACGAAATCAAAGGCGGGGCCATCCCGAAAGAGTTTATTGCTCCTATTGAAAAAGGAATTAAGGAAGCCATGGAAAACGGTGTCATTGCCGGATACCCCTTGGTTGACATGGCCGTTACCCTATACGACGGAACGTACCATGATGTTGATTCATCTGAGGTTGCCTTCAAAATTGCCGGCTCTATGGCTCTCCAGAATGCGGTAAAGCAGGCGGCGGCAGTGCTTTTGGAGCCCATCATGAAGGTCGAGGTAACGACCCCGGATGAGTTTATGGGAGATGTGATCGGCGATCTGGGCGCCAAACGCAGCCAGATTCTGGGTACAACCAAACGGGGCTTTGTGACGGTCATTCTTGCTATGGTTCCCCTGGCTGAGCTTTCCGGGTACGCCACCACGCTCCGCAGCATGAGCAAAGGCCGCGCCACCTACTACATGGAACCCTCCCATTACGAAGAAGTCCCGCGTAATATTCAGGAGAAGATTATAGAGCGCGAAGGCCGTGTTACCGGCGCCGCAGCAAACCGATCGTAAGGAAGCTATTGTCAAGCGCGCGGAAGCTGTGGTACAATACCAACACGAAGCTAAGCAATTAGCCGTTATTATTTATTGTCATAAGGAGGATGTATGGCAGACCAAGCAAAATTTAATCGGACAAAACCACATTTGAATATCGGGACAATCGGGCACGTTGACCATGGAAAAACGACCCTTACGTCCGCAATTACCCACGTCCTTGCCAAACAAGGTCTTGCCAAAGCCCTCAAATACGAAGAAATTGACAGCGCTCCGGAGGAAAAAGCCCGAGGCGTCACTATCAACATTCATCATTCCGAATACGAAACGACCAAACGCCACTATGCGCACATTGATGCACCGGGTCATGCTGATTACATCAAAAACATGATCACGGGCGCGGCACAGATGGACGGCGCGATCCTCGTGGTATCGGCGCCCGACGGTCCCATGCCGCAGACCCGTGAGCACATTTTGCTTGCCAAGCAAGTGAACGTGCCGGCAATTGTTGTTTTTATGAACAAATGCGACATGGTGCAAGATCCGGAACTTCTGGATCTTGTCGAAATGGAAGTACGTGAGCTTCTGACCAAAAACGGATTCCCTGGAGACAAAGTTCCGGTTATCCGCGGCAGCGCCCTCAAGGCTCTGCAGGGAGATGCGGAAGCAGAAAAACAGATTCAAAAGCTGATGGATACGGTTGATGAATATGTCCCGACACCCGTGCGTGAGCTTGAGAAGCCGTTTTTGATGCCCATTGAAGACATCTTTTCCATTAAAGGCCGCGGAACAGTTGTTACCGGCCGGGTTGAGCGGGGACGCATCAAAGTGAACGATGCAATTGAGATTGTCGGTATCCGCGCAACACAGCAAAGTGTTGTTACGGGCGTTGAGATGTTCCGTAAACTATTGGATGAAGGACAAGCCGGCGACAACGTCGGAATTCTCCTTCGCGGGATTGAAAAAGACCAGGTGGAGCGCGGACAAGTGTTGGCGGCTGTCGGGTCCGTGAAGCCGCATACGGAATTTGAGGCGGAAGTATATATTCTTGCCAAAGAAGAAGGCGGCAGACACACACCGTTCTTTACGGGATATCGGCCGCAGTTTTACATCCGGACAACCGATGTAACCGGAGAGGCAACCTTGCCCACCGGTGTTGAAATGGTGATGCCCGGCGACAAAACCAAGATGACGGTCAAACTTATCGTTCCTGTTGCTCTTGAAGAGGGCTTGAGGTTTGCCATCCGTGAAGGTGGCCATACGGTAGGGGCCGGAGTCATTACGAAAGTTATTGCCTAACAAAGGCGACAGTACGCTCTTTGAGAGATTTCAATTATGCCGAAAGGACGCATACGAGTACGGCTTAAGGCCTATGACAGCAGGATTATAGATGACTGTTGTCAGAAAATATTGGATACCGCAGTGCGAACGGGCGCCCGTGTTGTGGGACCCATCCCGCTGCCGACTGACCATGAACACTTTAATGTCGCACGCAGTCCTTTCATCGACCGTAATAGCCGTGAAGATTTTATGATCCGGACACATAAGCGTCTTATCGATATCATCGAACCGACGGATAAAACGATTGACCAGCTTATGCACTTGGATTTGCCGGCTGGGGTAGATGTAGAAATCAAAATGTAGGGATACTTTGGTATTACGTATGCCAAAAGTCTCGGATGAGTTCAAGCGACCTCAACCGGGGTCGTTTTTTTATATGATTAACGCAATTTTAGGTTCCAAACTTGGACAATCACAAGCCTTTTCGGAGGCCGGGATTCGTATTCCGGTAACCATGATACAGGCGGGTCCGTGCTGGATTACACAGAAAACCGGTACGAGTATTCAGCTTGGATTCGGCACCATTAAAAATATTTCGAAGGCAGAAGTGGGACATATCAAAAAAGCGGGGCTAGACAAAAAGCTCCGTTTTTTACGCTCGTTCCAATTACGTAACGTAAGTGACGTAGGTGACGTATCTGTAGGATCAGAAGTAAAACTCGGGGACGTGCTTGTTGCGGGGGATTATGTGACCGTTACGGGCGTATCCAAGGGCAAAGGGTTTGCCGGCGTGGTCAAGCGGCACGGATTTGCCGGAGGACCCAGGACACATGGTCAATCAGACCGTGAACGATCACCGGGATCCATCGGACAAACCACGACACCGGGACGCGTCTATCGGGGCAAACGCATGGCAGGACGCATGGGTTCAGACACCGTGACGCTGAGGAAGCTCAAAGTTATTGCCGTTGATACCCAAAACAATATGCTAACGGTAAAAGGATTAGTACCCGGAGGCCATCATGGCCTCCTTATTATCCGGAAAGAAATCAAGAAAGCGTGATGACTATGGCAGTAAAAAAGACTACAAAAACAGTAAAAAGTAAGCCGGCAAAAGCGGTAACCGGTATAAAAATTCCGGTTGTGGGCGTTGACGGCAAAGCAGCCGGATCAATGACGCTTCCCGAACAGTTCTTTGGGGTCAAGCCGAATAAACAACTGTTAGCCCAGGCAATCCGTGTATACCTTGCTAATCAGCGGGTCGGGCATGCTGCAACCAAAACGCGTGGTCAGGTGGAGGGTTCTACACGCAAAATTTATCGTCAAAAAGGGACCGGCCGTGCGCGCCACGGCGCGATCCGCGCACCGATATTTGTCGGCGGCGGCATTGTTTTCGGGCCGCAGCCACGGGATTACAGCTTGAAATTTCCTCAGAAAATGCGCCGTGCAGCCTTGGCAAGCTCACTGTCCCAGCAGCAGGCACAAGGCAACATCATCGTTGTTTCAGGGTTGTCGGATATGGCTCCAAAAACAAAGAATATGGCGCTAGCTCTGGGCGCAATCGGAGCGGCTGGGAGTACGCTGCTGGTTGTATCGGGCGCTGCAACAAATATCGTTCGGGCCGCGCGAAATATTGCACAGCTTGATGTATTACCGGTTGCCGATATTCACGCATACGGCGTAGTAACACACAAGAAAGTTATTTTTATGAAGGAAGCTGTTGGAGCGCTTAAATAATATGATTATCGGCCGGCCAATTATTACGGAAAAATCTATGGGGCTTGCCAGCCGAGGTTGGTATACATTTGCGGTTCTCAAAAGCGCGCGCAAAGAAGCAATCGCCCGGGAAATTGAGCGTACGTATCACGTCGATGTTGTCACAGTCCGTACGATCGCGATGCACGGGAAGGTGCGCCGTGTCGGTAAAAAGATGGTGAGCGGTCACAAATCAGACTGGAAAAAGGCAATCGCACTCCTGAAGCCGGGCCAGCATATTGACGCATTTGAAGTAACAACCAAGGAAGAACCGGTTAAAGAAACTCAGGAAGCGCAGGAAGTAAAGAAACCCGTCGTCGCTAAATCTAAATCTAAAGCTAAAGCTAAAGCTAAGGTGGGCAAGTAATATGGAATTTACGACACCAAAAAGTTTAACCGTTATTTTGCCGAAGCGATCCGGACGTGATGTTGCGGGGCACGTTTCCATGCGGCATCAGGGCGGCAGACATAAACGATTCTATCGTGTTGTTGATTGGAAGCGCGATAAAATCAGTGTGCCGGCGCGCGTTGCTTCCATCGAGTACGATCCGAACAGGACCTGCGATATTGCGCTTTTGGTCTATACAGACGGTGAAAAGCGGTATATACTTGCCCCCGTCGGCCTGACCGTGGGACAGACCGTGGTCACAAGCGATACGGCAGACGTGAAACAGGGAAATTCGCTTACGCTCGGCGCCATACCGGTAGGAACTCTCGTGCACAGTGTGGAGATTAAACCCGGACACGGCGCTCAAATGATCCGAAGTGCAGGAGGTTCTGCTATGGTTCTTGCCCGTGACGGTGACCGTGTACAACTTAAGCTTCCGTCGGGAGAGATCCGTGTATTTGACGGAAAATGTCGTGCAACCGTCGGGCAGCTGGGGAATGTCGAACACCGAAATGAAGTTATCGGTAAAGCCGGCCGGAGCCGTCATATGGGAATACGCCCGACCGTGCGCGGAGTAGCGCAAAATCCGCGGAGCCATCCTCACGGAGGCGGAGAAGGACGCAGTGGTATAGGTATGAGTTCACCCAAGAGTCCGTGGGGTAAACATACGCTTGGTAAGAAAACGAGATCCAAAAAGAAATACAGTAATAAATTCATCTTGCAAAGGAGAAAATAATGGCACGAAGTAACAAAAAAGGACCGTATATTGACAGGCGGCTACTCGCTAAAATAAATAAGCAAAAAGGCAGTACGGACCGGTCTGCGATAAAAACCTGGTCACGGGACAGTCAAATTCCGCCGGATTTTGTAGGCCATAAGATCGGGGTGCATAACGGCAGAACGCATATAGAAGTGTTTGTTACGGAAGCCATGGTCGGACACAGGCTCGGTGAATTTTCTCCGACCCGCACGTTCCGTGGCCATGGTCAGGTAACAAAGAGGACAATGGATAAGACATAAACATATGGACTATCAAGCGACAACTAAATATATTCGGACCAGCACGCGGAAGGTGAGACTTGTTGCCGACAGCGTGCGAAAGCTTTCGCCGGTAGCGGCACTTGCCATGCTTTCTCACACGCCGAAAGTGGCAGCGTTGCCCCTTATTAAAACGATTGCATCGGCCCTTGCCAATGCAAAACAAAAAGGAGTGAGCGAGGAAGCGCTTACATTTAAAACCATTGAGGTTATGGGCGGACCTGCGCTGAAGAGGTTTCACGCCGTGTCGCGCGGGCAGGCACACGCATACAAAAAAAGAATGACACATATACGGGTGATAGTGGAAGAAAACAAGAAAAGCTAAACATATATGGGACAAAAAATTAATCCAAAAGGTTTCAGACTCGGCATCGTAACCACGTGGAGTTCGCGGTGGTTTGCCGACAGCAAAAGATACAAGCATTTAGTGCTTTCGGATCTGCATATCCGGGAGCTTTTGTTTGCAAAATTGAAGCCCGCAGGGATAGCGACCGTGGAAATTGAGCGGTCGATCAATAAAATTAAAATTACCCTCCATGTTTCGCGTCCCGGCGTTGTGATTGGGCGCGGCGGATCAGGTCTTGAGGATTTGAAAAAATATATAGAAAAAATTGTTTTGGCAGAAACAGGTCACTCAAACCCGTATGAACAGAAGGAAAAAATGTCCCAGGGAGCAAACCGGTCCAAGGTAGAAGTAGCGGTGGAACCGGTCAAAGAGCCGAATCTGAACGCCTATCTTGTCGCGACAAATATAGCAGATCAGCTTATCCGCCGCATGCCGTACAAACGGATATGTCATCAGTCGATTGAACGGGTGATTACCGCAGGCGCGAAGGGCGTGAAGATACTATTGTCCGGCCGCATTAACGGAGCGGAAATTCACCGGCGGGAAAAGTTCCAGTCAGGGACGGTACCTCTTTCGACCATCCGGGAGGATATCGATTTTGCGATTGTACCGGCGCTTACGAAATCGGGATATATAGGCGTAAAAGTGTGGATTTGTAGAAAATAATATGTTAGCACCAAAACGAGCAAAACACAGAAAAATGTTCCGGGGAAAGCGGACCGGCGTGTCCATCCGCGGATCAGAAGTAAATTTCGGCGAATATGGGCTTAAAGCGTTGACCGCTGGGTGGGTTTCCAGCCGTCAAATAGAAGCGGCACGGCGGGCTCTGACGCACTCTACCCGCCGGGGTGGGCGTGTATGGATCCGGATTTTTCCTGACAAACCCGTAACCCGCAAGCCTCCGGAAACACGTATGGGAAGCGGGAAAGGCGATGTATATGAGTACGTTGCGGTGGTCCGTCCGGGGAGAATTATGTTTGAAATGGCAGGTATTTCGCGCGAACAGGCAATAAAATCCCTTCGTTTGGCAAGCGCAAAGTTGCCCGTCCGGACGACGTTTGTCCAAAAGGAATAATATCGTATGAAAACCAAGGAAAAACAGACACTGATCTCGATGAAACGCGAAGAGCTTGAGAAAGTTCTGACAGACGCACAAAATGCGCTTGCCATTCTTTTGGTAAATCGGTATAGTAAGCAGTCTAAAAACGCACGTGAAGCAAGGGTGCTGCGCAGTAAAATTGCAGTTATATCAACGTATATGCGTCAAAAGGAGCTCACTCATGAATAACCTGACCGGAAAAGTTTTGTCAACAAAGATGGCCAAAACGGTAATTGTGGAAATTATTCATGAGTATCGCCATCCGATATACAAAAAGGCAGTGAAGCGCATGAAGCATTATGCAGTGCATAACGAGCTTGAGGGTATTGCCGTCGGAGACAAAGTAACTATTGCCCAAACCAGGCCCGTGAGCCGGAGAAAACATTTTATCGTCGTTTCACGGATAGGATAATATATGGTACAACGGAGAACAAAATTAGCAGCTGCGGATAATTCGGGAGTCCAACTGATGACGATTATCCATATTTATGGAGCATCGAAACAGAAGTTTGCGAGACTCGGCGATATTGTGCAGTGTGTGGTCAAAAAGGCCGACCCGCAAGGAGTGGTCAAAGACGATGAGCTCGTGAAAGTCGTTGTTGTGCGCACACGTAAAGAATTTAAACGAAGAGACGGATCGTATATCCGTTTTGACGATAATGCAGGCGTAGTCATTGACAATGATGTAGATAAAAATCCGCGCGGAACCCGTGTGTTCGGGCCCATCGCACGCGAACTGAAAGAGAAAGGTTTTGATAAAATTGTGAGCATGGCACCGGAGGTGTATTAACAAACAATATGAAACTGAAAAAAGGTGATCAAATCGTCGTGACTCTCGGTAAAGACAAAGGGAAAAAGGGAGCAGTGGAGAAGGTGTTCCCCAAGATACATGCCGTGATAGTGGCCGGAATTAATATATCCAAACGTCACAGAAAAAAACGCGATGAGCAGCATCCTGCGGGGATTGTTGAATTGGTTAAGCCGATAGATATGGCCAAAATCGCACTGTTGTGCCCCAAGTGCGGCAAGCAGACACGTGTAGGGTACCGGATAGTCAAAAACATAAAAGAGCGGATATGTAAAAAATGCGAGCAAACTATATAACTATGCATGACCTTGTCAAACAATATCAGGAGGATATAGTCCCGAAATTTACCGCAGACGGCCGTAACAGAATGGCGGTGCCCCGCCTTACCAAAATCGTCATTAATTGCGGTCTGGGAGAGGCGCTTGCGGACAAAAAAGTCCTTGAAAAAATGGGTGCACAGCTGGCGGTTATCGCCGGACAAAAGCCGCAGATCATGCGCTCTAAACGAGCTATTTCAAGTTTTAAGCTCAGGGCCGGAGACGCTGTCGGGCTCCGGGCAACACTGCGCGGGACACGGATGTATGATTTTTTGGCTAAATTTATAGGAATTGCGCTGCCGCGTGTCCGTGATTTTCAGGGAGTGTCCAATGGTGGATTTGACGGTAAGGGAAACTATACGATGGGCATCCGTGATCAGAGCATATTTCCGGAATTAGATTACAGTATGATTGATAAACCGAGAGGATTTGAAATTACGTTTGTCACCAAAGCGGGAAATGATGAAGACGGTAAAAAACTGTTGACCCTATTCGGCATACCGTTTGAGAAAAAGGAATAACATATGGCAAAAACATCGGATATCGTAAAGTTTCAAAAAAAACAAAAATATCGGGTACAGTTTAAGAATCGCTGTTCTGCCTGCGGGAGATCACGCGCATACATGCGGAAGTTCGGTATATGTAGGCTGTGTTTCAGGAAGCTGGCTCACAAAGGAGAATTACCGGGAGTAGTTAAAGCATCCTGGTAGGTAATTACTATGGTACAAGATCCTATTGGCGACATGCTCGCACAAATAAAAAATGCAGCTCTTGCAAAAAAGAGCGTCATTATACTGCCGTACTCTAAGCTGAAGATGGCGCTTGGGGCTATTCTTCTGAAAGAAGAATATATTTCTTCGGTCGAAAAGATCGGAGAGGAACCGAAGGCAAACCTACGTGTTGGTATCAAATATGTGGGTGAAGTATCGGCTATTACCGATGTGAAACGGGTAAGTAAACCCGGGCTTCGATGGTATGTGAACAAGGGAAATATTCCGCAGGTAGTGGGCGGCATGGGTATTGCGATATTGTCGACGCCTTCTGGGCTTATGACCGGTAAAGAAGCAAAAAAGCGCGGCACCGGCGGAGAATTACTGTGCAAAATTTGGTAAACAAGTATGTCACGAATAGGTAATGCAATTATTATTGTTCCGAAAGAAGCAACCGTAACGGCTATGGCGCATACGGTGTCGGTTTCCGGTCCCAAAGGACAGCTCTCTATGGCGGTGCCTTCGGGGGTTAGCGTCAAAAACACGGATGGCAAAATTGAAGTGACACGGACCCGTGATGACAAGAAAAACCGCGCACTGCATGGGTACGTACGGGCGCAAATTGCCAACTTTATTATCGGCGTTACCCGCGGATGGACGAAGACTCTTGAGTTATCAGGCGTGGGGTACAGAGCAGCATTGACCGGTACTGATATTACGCTTAATGTAGGATTTTCCCATCCTGTCGTCATTTCCCCCCCGCCCGGCATTACATTTGCTGCCGGCGAAGGGAAAATTGTTGTGAGCGGGATAGATAAACAATTAGTCGGTGAGGTGGCAGCAAAAATCCGGGAAATCAAAAAGCCCGAGCCGTACAAAGGGAAAGGTATTAAATATCAGGGCGAACATATCCGTAAGAAAGCCGGTAAAGCCGCCAAAGCAGTAGGAGGAGCGCCAGGCGCTAAATAATATATGAAATCAAAATTCGATTTACGTCAAAAACGGAAAGTACGCATCCGGGCAAAAATTACGGGGACGGCAGCCCGGCCGAGATTGAGTGTTTTTAAATCTAATACGTCGGTGAGTGCGCAAATTATTGATGACACAAAAGGTGTCACGCTGGCCAGCGTGAATGTGAAGGGTAAGTCAAAAGCGGCAGGGAAAGAGCTCGGGTTAGCGATTGCAAAAGCAGCGGCTCAAAAAAAAATAACAACGGTTGTTTTTGACAGAAGCGGATATAGATTTCATGGAACGGTGAAAGAGATTGCTGACGGAGCACGTGAAGGAGGACTGAACATATGAGACCAGACAGGCAAAATACAAGTGGACTTGAAGAAAAAAT
>Ga0208958_1000785_pt1 | contig 36272 bp, 45 predicted proteins | sample RifOxyB1_FD_184032 | JGI IMG/M metagenome (GOLD analysis project Ga0208958, IMG submission 184032) | Soil microbial communities from Rifle, Colorado - Rifle Oxygen_injection B1 (SPAdes) | ecosystem: Environmental > Terrestrial > Deep subsurface > Rock core/Sediment | place: Rifle, Colorado...
TAAATTAGAAAAAACGGGGTCAATAAAATTCTTATTCTTGGTAAACAAATCAGACTGAAGCGCGATGGAACGATAGCCTATTGCCTGCCCGGACATTTTGACTTTCACCGGAGCATTCTTCTCTGTTCCGAGCTCATAACTGAATTCCGTATAACGAACAGTCTTCATCGTAAGCTTTTCAAGCGCGCTAAAAATCGGAGTGGTTGCTATATGTTTAGACAAAATCTCGCTGGATGCGCGCAGACGCTTGTCTAAGACTTGCAGTTCTGCTATCTTGGCGGGTTCAAAGCGGTTCTTGGCAAGGTTCAAGGTCTTTTCCATTTCTGTAATATTATTTTTCATAACTCCCTTATAGAAATACAAACCACCGGTAGCAAGAAGCACAGCAAATAAAACAAATAGAGAGATTATCAGAAAAATACTGACCGGCTGCGACGAAGAAGTACGCTCTTTAACGATAGGCTTCTGAGGTATAAATGATGTTTGAAAATTCTGCTCCATTTTCTTTATTCTATTATCTCACTTATTGTAATTTTCGCAATGCCAAACCGAGAGCAACTGCGAATTCTGGACCCATAGAGAGAAGCACCTTTTCTAGAAATGCCGGCGCGCCAACTTTGGAGAACGGATGGCCGATTTCTATCTCCGCTCTGAAATTATTTATGGCTACTTCTTTCAATCCTTTTAAGAGAGCTCCCCCACCCGTGAATATCACTTTGCTGATGGTCCGATTGTCTTTCTTCTCATATCCTAATAATACATTATTCATCTCGGAAAAGATATAATCTACGTGCACCTTGATGATATCAGCCAGACTCTTCTCCACAGGATTACCAAAAAGGCCGAATTCCTTTTTCATTTTTTCCGCATCAGCAAAAGGAACACTTAAAGATTTGGAAATGGCGTTGGTGATATCTGCTCCTCCCCTATCTATGGTGTGATAATTTTTAATCATACCGAATTCAACGATAGAGAGCTTGGTGGAAGACGCGCCGAAGTCCACCAATAAAACCGGGGAGAGCTCGTGTTCAAAATTTGCCCGAATGGAGGAGAATACTTCGATTTCCAAAAAGGAAGCCGACAGTTTACTCTCCGAAACAATAGAGCGATATCTCGCCACCGCATCATTCTGCGTAGCGACGACCAGCACAGTCGTCTTGCCTTTGTCGCTCCCCGCCGATTCCGCGTTATTCATTTCTTCAAAAGAAGCTTCTTTCTTCGGCAAGATAAAATAATCAATTGAAACCTCGGTTATCGGAACCGGAATATATTTACGAGCTTCAGTAGGAACAATGGTGGCTATGTCAGAGTCTCCCACTTGTGGAGGGAGCTCTAAGGTAAAAATCAAACTTGACTGGGCCGGGATAGATAGGGCAAGAGATTTATTGCTGACGTCGGACTGCTTGAGTACCTCAAGTAGAGCCAGGGCTGTCTTGTCCACCGGCAGGTTGGTAACGCGCCCTGCTTCAACTTCCGCATAAGGGCCGAGAGCTATGGCGCCGTATGTTTCAAGTACAGCCTTGCCTCCTTTTTTCTTGATTTCCACCACTTTAATAGCGGAAGAACCGATGTCCACCCCGACAGCGCTGTCTATACTATTACTCCCAATTTTGTTAAAACCCGAAAAAAGATTTTTAAATAAATTGCTCATTTTAATCTGTGCTAAAATTATATCATAAATGCGATTTTTAAACACCATATTGGACATAGTTTTCCCCGCCAGATGCGTATTGTGCGGTAAAACAGGGGTTGATTTATGCAGAGAGTGCCTGAAGGACGCTAGAGGAGCAGAAAGAGAGAGCGCGAAGTGGATTTTCCCCCTTTATGACTATCGTGACAAATCTATCAAAAAGTCACTCTGGCTTCTGAAATATAAGGGAAGAAAAAGGCTGGCGAGCGTCTTTGCGGAGAATATTTATGAGAAAATTCTGGAAGAGTTATCAGAGTTATCTGTAATGGAAAACTTCATAGATGCTATTTTGATTCCTATCCCCCTCTCGCGGAAAAGATATCGGGAACGGGGATTTAACCAGGCAGAACTGATTTGTCAGGAAATAATAGAAATAAATAAAAAAACCAATCTACGCGATAGCGTAGATACAAATACACATTTCAGTGATAGCGTAAATATGCAATTAGAAAATAATATTTTAATCAAACCGAAGGACACTTTGCATCAAGCGCATATCAAGGACCGTAGTACCAGATTGAAAAATATGGTCGGCACGTTTGCGATAAAAAATGAAGCGAAGAGTACAGATTTAATAAAAGGAAAAAATGTAATTCTGATAGACGACATCACCACCACCGGCGCCACTTTAAGCGAAGCCAGGAAAGTTTTAAGGCAAGCTGGTGCACGAAAAGTGATTGCCTTCACAGTGGCGCACTAGAATATATTTTTGTATACTACCTTCTATGAGACATTGTAAAGATTGTGAACCGGCGCAGGAAATACACATAGTAGCTTATCTGTCCGTTGTTTTTGGATGGCTGGACCAGCCACTTTTTGACTTAATGGAAATGATTTTCAAGAACACCGCGGAAGCTATTTCCAATAAAATTTCCCTCCCCTTTTTCAAATTAATGATTTTTTTAAAGCTCGGATACTACAGCGACGAACCAGATGCAAAAGACACCTGGAGGACAAAATGTTTCTGGGAAGAGGCCAAGAAACGCGGAATAAAAATGCGCGAGTTTCATCTAGGCCCCATTAGAGACGGTTTCGTGGCGGAATATAAGGGCCCCGCAAACGGGGTAAACAAGACTATTCTTTTTGACGGCTTGCCTCGTCCGGGATTTAAAGAATCCGCCGCGCTCAAGTGGATGGACAACAAAGGCACGATGAAAATAAAATTTTTGAAAGAAGGCTTCCCGGTGGCGGCTGGCGGAGTAGCTTTTACCAAGAGAACCGCGCTCAAAATTTTTAACGGAATACAAAAACCCATAAAAAGACCTGTGATTACCAAGCCAAACCTGGGATCCAGAAGCAGACACACGATGATTCATATAAATACCGAGGAAGGGCTGATGGTGGGCTTCAAAAAAGCGAAGAAACTCTCCCCGCTCGTCGTGATTGAAGAAGAACTGCGCGGATACCTCTTTCGTGGAACCTTAATAGGTGGAAAATTAGTCGGCGTGGTCAAGCGCGACCAGCCGGAAGTAAAAGGCGACGGAGTTCACACCTTGCACGAACTTTTAGATGAAGAAAATAAAAGACCTGAACGCGGGGGGCCTATTTTTCATCAGATATCCATAGATAAAGAGGCTCTAGAAGAACTAAAAAGACAAAAAATAAATTTAGAAGATATCCCAGAGAAAGGACGCACTGTGACTTTTTCACAAAAAACCAGTCGAAGTTGTGGCGGAACTACCACAGAAGTAACGGATATTATTCACCCTGAAAACAAAGAAATGCTGGAAAAAGTCGGCGCCTTTCTGAAAGACCCGTTGGTGGGAGTAGACTTCATCATTGAAGACGTCACAAAATCTTGGAAAGAAGAACGGCACTGCGGAATCATTGAGTGCAACAGTTTGCCATTTATTGACCTGCATCATTATGTAATGTTCGGGAAACCCCAAAATGTCGCAGGCCGTCTCTGGGACTTGGTTTTACCTGAATCTAAATCCTAGATATCGTAATCTCCGACTTTGGATCAAAGGCATTCGGATCCATTTTTAAATTTGAAATATGTTTTTCTTGTGTCACGTAAGAACCCAAGAATTTCAAAAAGTCTTCTCTTTTATTTATCTCTCCTTTTTCTTCCAAGTGCTCAAGAGGATGCGCTTCCGGGGTTAATTCAAAATGTCCGCAGATTTCTCCGTCTTTGTAAACCCGCAGATGATACTGGTCTTCGAAATCCGTTAACTTTCTCCAGCTTAAAACTTGGTCTTCATCTATCCAAGCGATGAAATGGTTACCGAAACCCCATTTGTCATGAAGGTGACTTTTTAATTCCATTAAAGTCTTCCCGGGAGCCAGCCACCCTATGTGGTATCTCTGTCTTCCTTTCTTGTGCCAAACTAGCCCCATATTTAAAAGAAGCTTTCTCAAGGGCAAGAAGAATTTGTAAATAAAGTTCCAGATATCTTGTTTGATTTTATCAAAAAATGTCATAAGAATACTATATCATAATACCGGCGGAGCCGGGCGGATTCGAACCGCCGAGGGGTTTTGAAGCCCCTGCCTCTTTAGCAAAGAGGTACGTTAGACCGCTCTGACACGGCTCCATACGTAATTAAATACTTATTTAATTACGTAATTACTCTAACATATTTGTATCATTTTTCCATTTTTCTGTTATACTCGTTTTAGGTTTAGGAGAGATGGGTGAGTGGCTTAAACCAACAGTTTACTAAACTGTCGTCCCCTTAAAAGGACCGAGGGTTCGAATCCCTCTCTCTCCGCCAAACACAAAAACAGCACAATTTATTTGTGCTGTTTTTTTATCTTATTTACTTTTTTTATTCAAATCTTGGACTGTTTTTTTGACTAGTTTATTTGCCCCCTTCCATTCACTTTTGAGTTTTTTTGCAAAAGCTTTTGCATCTCCCTCGTGAATTTTATATTGTTTAGTATAATTGGTAGCTATTTTATCTACAACATTATGATAAACAGGCATCGTCACATTCTTTACTTTTTTTACTTCACTCATTACTTCTTTTTTCATCTTTCCCATCAACATTGTCGCTTTCTTTTGATGAACTTTAGCTTTAGGTCCAAACAAATAATATGCTCCCGCACTAGCCGCACCCAACGCTACTACTCCCGCGCCTATTGCTACTTTTTTTGCACCTGACATTTTTTTATTATTTTCTTTCATAGTTTTATATCTTAAAAATTAAATGATTATTAATCTTCTTTGGATTTACGACCCTTCTTTTTCTTCCTGAAAAGAAAGCCGAACACGGCGCTGTCCCTGATGTCTTCAAGCATCTCCTTGGTCGTGTCCCCCATACTCTCTATATCATCTCCCATCTGGTCAAGAATTTTTGAAAATGTTTTCGTCGCGCGAATAAGATAAAATAAAAATATCGCCGTCAAAATCCACAAAATTACGAAACCCACAGAGGAAATAAAGAAGAAAACTTGTGATTGTAGAAGTGTGTCCATGGGTATATTATAACAATAAGCGAGGAGCAAACACAAGTTTACTTGTTTAATGTCCGAGCGCAATTTTTATATAGTAAACTATATAGCATATATGGAACTTCATAACAAAATAGAGGAAAAGTTTCGTCTTGATATAAAACAGAAAAAAGCCTTACACAAACTCAAGATTTTTTCTGTTGCTGACTTGCTTTTTCACTTTCCTGTCCGTTATAGCGACATAAGCGAAGTAAAAAAGATTTCAGAATTGATTTCGGGAGATATGGCGACAATTTATGGAAAAGTTTCAAAATTAAAAACCAAAAAAGGTTTCCGTTCTCGTATGCCTATGGCCGAGGGAGAAATTGAAGACTTGTCGGGGAAAATAAAAATAATTTGGTTCAATCAGGCCTACTTGGCTAAAATGATAAAAGATGGGGAGAATGTGAAGTTAACAGGCAAGGTCACGCAAGGCAAACAGGGGGTCTATCTAGCCAATCCTGAATTTGAAAAAATGCCTGATATGCCAATTGATACGCATGATACGCTTTTTAGAAAAGATAAAGTACCAAATGCGGGCTTCTCCTATCCCATTTACGCAGAGACTCGTGGAATAACTTCCAAATGGTTTTATCATGCAATAGAAAAAATATTTAAAGAAAAGACGCTAGATGACATTACGGATACCATCCCGCAAGATATCTTAAAGAAGTATCACCTGCCCGCCTTGAAAACAGCACTGGTCTGGATTCACAAGCCGAAAAATAAAAACAATAGCGAGAGCGCCAGAAAAAGATTCGCTTTTGAAGAAGTGTTTTGTATCCAGCTGGAACGCCAGCACGACAAGTTTGAATACAGAAAAAATAAATCTTTTCAGATTAAAAAAGAAACGAAAAATACCGAAGAATTTATAAAACGTTTTCTGTTTGAACCCACCAATTCACAAAAAAAATCCATCAACACAATTCTTGAAGATATGGCGAGAGCTTTCCCAATGTCTAGATTGCTTGAAGGCGATGTAGGCTCGGGGAAAACAGCAGTAGCGGCCACGGCAAGTTATGTGACAGTGCAACAACGTCCAAATGGGCAGAGCTTTGGCAATTTACAGGTGGCATATATGGCGCCCACAGAAATATTAGCTACTCAACATTTTGAATCGTTTATAGAATATTTTAAACATTTACCTATAAATATAGGACTTATAACTGGCTCTGGTTGCCGTAAATTCCCCTCCAAAGTAAATCCTGGCGGTTGGACAACTATTTCTCGCGCCCAGCTTCTAAAATGGGTAGATAATGGAGAAATACCGATTTTAATTGGCACTCACGCTCTTATTCAAAAAACTGTAAAATTTAAAAACTTAGCACTAGTCGTGATTGATGAACAACACAGATTCGGCACAGCACAAAGAAGAAAACTTGTCCGCAAGGATAACATCGCTCCCCATTTGCTTTCAATGACCGCAACCCCTATCCCTCGCACCTTGGCCCTCACTATTTATGGAGATTTGGATTTATCACTTTTAGACGAGATGCCGGCCGGAAGAAAACAAATAATCACCGAAATTATCACTCCAAACAAAAGAGAAAACACTTATGAAGAAATTCGCCAAGAACTAACGAACGGCAGACAGCTTTATGTCATCTGTCCGAGAATTTTTGAACCCGACCCAGAAAAAGAACTTGCACTCAATGTGAAGTCCGCCGTTGCTGAAGCGAAACGTCTGAAAAAAGAGGTATTCCAAGAGTATGAAATAGGTGTGCTCCACAGCAAAATGAGTAAAGAGAAAAAAGAAGAAGTGATGCGAGATTTTACAGAAAACAAAATAAATATTCTCTGCGCGACGTCCGTGGTAGAAGTCGGAGTGAATGTACCAAACGCGACCATCATCATCATTGAGGGAGCGGAGCGTTTCGGACTCGCCCAGCTTCATCAGCTCCGTGGACGCGTCATCAGAAGTACGCATCAGGCATATTGTTATATTTTCGCCGAAGCTAAAAGCGAGAAAACTGTAGAACGATTGAAGGCGCTAAAAACAGCGAAAAACGGTTTTGAATTAGCTGAGCTAGACCTCGCTTTACGTGGCGCAGGCGAACTCGGTGGCACTAAGCAATGGGGCATCACTGACCTCGGAATGGAAGCAATTAAAAATATTAAAATGGTAGAAGCCGCCCGCACTGAAGCCATCCGCCTGATAGAGGAAGACCCGGAACTTAAAAAATATCCCCTTCTCAAACAAAAAGTGCGCGAAAAAGCCAGCGAGTTTCATTTTGAGTAAAGTTACTACAAACAGAGTTATCATATTGTGACGGCCGTTAAAGTATGATAACCTATAGATATGTATACCAATTCGCCTAGTATTACAAATCTTCTCATTGCAACCTTAACAAGTGGCAAGAGCACCAGATCTTTTCATAGAATATTGCATGAACGTGAATTCAAAAAATACAAGAAGGAAAGCGTAAAAGTCGCCCTCTCGCGTTTACACAAAAAGGGCTACATAAACAACTCTAAATTGGGCTGGTCAATGTCGAAAGAAGGAATAAGGAGACTAAAAGAGACCCATTTATTAAGTTACATTTCTTCTCCTTTCAAAAAAGACTCAGCAACATCTATGATTGTTTCTTTTGATATTCCTGAAGTAGACAGGAAAATACGCTACTGGCTGCGAAATCAGTTAAAAATATTCGGATATAAAATGTTGCAACAAAGCCTGTGGCTTGGTCCTAGTCCCCTGCCTTTGTCTTTCTTAAAACGCTTGGAGGATCTAAACATCAGAAAGAATGTTAAAACTTTTAAAATAACAAAACGAAACAATTAGTGGTTATCACTTTGTGACGGCCGTTAAGTTTGATAACATACTATTTTGAGTAATCAAAATCTATTTTTATTCCCAGTTTTCGATAATAGTCTAAATGATGATTAACAACAGCTAAAACTTCTTTATACGCCTTAGCATGTCCCTTATGTTTTAAAACTTTTAGGAGCTGAAGAGTAGTGCGGACTGTAGTTCTTTCAACTATTTTTTTAACTGAATCCTTGTTTTGCAAAGACCCCAAACCCTCTGCAAACACGAGGGCAAAATGGTTGCCTTGAAGTGTATCAATAAGCTTTGCAACCAAAGCCTCTAGTTTGGTTATTTTCTCTCTCGGTTTTTCAAATTCTTTAAAATACCCGCGAATTTTGCGTGATGTTTTTGCCGGAATAAATTTTGTTATTCTTTCTATTTCTTGTTGCTCAATTACGTGTTTGTCTTTACCACCTCCATTTATTTGTGTGAATTGGGAGATATCACCCACGAAAGTTTCCCCCATATCGTGGCTCCATACACGCTCGTAAATTTCTTGTGTATCAACTAGGGAGCTTAACGCCGGACAAACATCTTTCAGGGTCAGCCAAAATCCAACACAAGCCCACTGATGAGCCAGGATTGATTCATTTTTATTCCCCGTAGTATTTTTCAGCATCCAAGGAACTCCCTCCCATCGATAAGACCAATTACCCTGATAATTGTCAGCCATAAACTTATAGATGTTATCAAGAGACTTATCCAATTTAGAATTTTTTCTTTTCATAAATTATTTATAATCCGGTTTTAGTTCTTCTTCTCCTTCTTGGTGACTAGAAATTCTTGCGAGGGCATACAGCAAACTGGAAAGTCTGTTTAAGTAAGCTAAGGTATCATCGCTTACTTTTACCTTCCCCTCTTCCTTCGCGGCAATGACTCGCCTTTCCGCCTTTCTCGCCAAGGTGCGCGCAAAGTCAAAGGTGGCGCCTATTTCGGTGGCGCCGCTGATAAAGAAACTCTTGATGGGCGGTAAAACTTTTTCAATTCCATCCACGATATTTTCAACTTTGGTAATTTTTTCTTTTGCGATGGAAAGAGTGGACCCCGCCACTTCCGCCTGAACAATAAACAGATTCTGCTGAATTTCTAAAATAATTTCAGAAAATTTTATTTTTCCGCTAGCAATTTCAAAATTTGTGCCATTAGTTTTAGCGCGAGCCAAACCCAAATAAGAGTTAGTCTCGTCTAAAACCCCCAAGGCTTCAGCCACAATAGAACTCTTGGAAATGCGCTGATCGCAACCAAAAGTCTTAGTAGTACCATTGTCCCCTTTCCTGGTGTAAAGCATAACACCTATATTCTAGCCCTATTCTTAAATTTCACAAACGCCCGAAACACAAGCAAATTCTTTTGCCCCAGTAGTATTATCCGCGACTTCATATTGAGAGAGTTTAGAGAAATCTATCTTACCGATAGCTCTCGTGCGTCTTTCGTATTCTTCTTTATTTATCGCTTCATATGGAGCCAGCTGATATACGTGCTGTGAACGAGGCAAGAAAGAAAGTCCGCCAATCCAGTCCCAATTTTCATAGACGAAATTGCCCACTGCCATCCACTCATCCGGACCGACGTATATGGTTGCCGATGGATTGTGTTCTACGAAATGCTCTTTGAGTCTCTTCCATTCCTTCATTAAATCAAGCGCCGAAACTTCATCTTTAAAGATTGCTCCCTCCGGAGCCTTTACCGGAAACTCTAAAACAAAAGTAGTGGCAGAGGTTTCAGATTGTCCGACTTCCGGTAAGCAAGGCACACCTTGATCCCGAGCCATTTGCAATAGAGGGTCTGTGTGAGAAATGCGCACTCGGCGAATGAAGTATGGCGCGTACCAAGGATGCATACCGGAGCCGACTCCCAAGAGCTGTCCAGAATTACCATGAGGCTTCACACAAGTAATAGCAGTGGATTGATTTATACCGAAACGCTTGGCATACTTTTTATTTGTTTCAATGGCATCCAGTCGCAACGTGTCCAATACTTTGTCATTTCTGATAGTCGTGTTGTCGTAATATCCCGTGAGAGAAACTCCGAGCAATCTTTCTTCTTCGCAATTTTCTTTCCATTTCTTTGAAAGATAACCGAAGTTGGTCAGGGTGGATTGATAAGTACCAAGCAATGTTGCCAATTCCATTTTTCTTTTTAGGGTTGCCACTGTATCTTTCGGGCGAATCACGATACTGGTCAAGTTGCAGAATTGTTTTGAACGCAAATAAATTTCTCCACAAGGATTTAGTCCTATTTGCTTCTCATCTTTGATTGCCGCCCACCTGCGAGCCGGCAACTGCTTCTCTAATCCTCCCCTGTTGAAAATTCCACGTTCACCAGATTTTGATTTTACTAAAGCAGTCCATTCATTTAAAAATTCTTCTGCGCTTGGTTTTGAATTAAAAACAGCCGAATTGTTTGCCATACTTCTCTGTCCTTCAGTCAGATAAAACTGTCCCTTCTTTGAATCTCGCATTTCCGTATCTTCAAGTTCAGAAAGAGAAATGAGGGCGCTCCTGCGTACCCCTCCCGCCACCACAATCATTCCGATCTGACAGATGATATCGTGCATATCCAAATTTGAAAGACGACGGCCTTGTTTAGACAAAATTTTACGTCTAGAAAATTCTATTAGGTCTATGAGTGGCTGAGGTCCGGAAGCTCTTCCTCCGGCTGTCTCTAGGCGCGCTCCGGCTGGCCTAACCATAGAGTAATCAAATTTAATGTCTCTACCATCAAACCAAGCCTTGAGCCCAAGCACAAAGGCATCAGCCCAGCCTTCTTTGCTGTCATCTACGACATGCACCGTCGGCTTTTCTTTAATCTGTTTTTTAATTTGTGGAAATTGTTGAACATTTTCCCATTCTACGGCAAAGCCTAAGCCTGCTCCGCACATGGAGATATACATTATTTCTCCCAGATCCTGAGGGCAGGTTGGTGCAATATAAGAGCAATTATAGGCCCAAACGTTTGAGTTTCGACAAGCTTTGCCTGCGGACCATAAAAGTCGCATAGATGGACAGATGTCTTGATTCAAGATAGCTTCCCGCACATCTGTATATTCCGTTTTTGTAAGTTTATCACCTAAATTTTCCTTCATATATGCCATATAGCGGTCAATGGTTTCTATCCATGTTTCGCGGCGTCCAAGCTCCGGAACCCATCGTGAATAAAACTGATAGAAGATATATTCTGAATATGGACTGGAAAAATATTTACTAGATTCTTCCACCGCCAGTTTGACTGCTTCCGATACCGGACCAAAAGCTTTCCTGAGTTCGGATCTTTTATTGCGGTAGAGAATATATTTCTTGGCTGTGTCGGTAAAACCATTTTTCATCAATTCTTTCTCCACCAAGTCCTGCACCACTTCCACTGTCGGCAAAAATTTCGCTCCCTTGTGGACACTCAAGAGCTCTTCTCTCAACCCAAGTAGAGTTTTGAAAACGCGCTTAGCCACTTCGTGTGAATCCTCTTCTCCCCCCTCACCCGAGACTTCAAAAGCTTTAAAGATAGCGTGCGCGACTCTTTCCAATTCAAAAGCGACGACTTCTCCGGTTCTTCTGCGGATTGATTTTATTTTCGCTAATTCGCTTTTTAAAATTTTTTCTGTTTTTTTCATAAAGTTTATATTGTCTTAGGGTTAGGGATGTTAATAATGGATACCGACTCTTTTCTTTTTTTCTTAATCATAAAATTGTAAATCGCGGGAGACAGAACGAGAGCGAAAGTTACGTTGCCTAGCAGATGAAACGCGGTAAATGGAATTTGCCCCAGGAGAGACCCCATAAATGATTGGTGAAAAAATAGTGGACCGACGGTAAGCCCAGTCAGAGCATCAAAAGCCAAGGTTCCGATAATGGCGAAACGCGCGTAATCAAGCGCTGTCCCTTCGCGTTTCTTGAAATAACTGAGAGACCACAAAGCAATTAGCCCATAAGCAAGAGCAGTAAAGAATGTTTGCGCTCCGAGTGTGCCGGTAATAACATCAAAAAGTAAAATACTTAGAACAGCAAAAGAAAATCCTACAAATGCACCACTGGTGCGCCCTATCGGCATAGTCGCCGCGAGAATCGGCTCAACATTAGGCATACGAAAAGGAATTAACCGAGCCAAAAGACATAAAATGAGGACGAGAAGAATCTTAAAATAATTTTTTTTATCCGCCGTCATGTGTGAATCATTATACACGAATCTATCAAAAAATGACCAGCACTTTTCGCCAATTTTGGCAAAAGAAAACACGAGAAAAAAGAAAACAAGAGCGAGCCTCTCCGACCGAGTATTTGTAAGCCCTAAAGGGGGTAGTTTTTGAAAAAAATTTGAGTAGTACAAACTGATTCTTGTCCGCGTGCCACGATTCGAACGTGGGACCCTCGAGGTATAAGCTCGATGCTCTAACCAACTGAGCTACACGCGGATGTCGCCGAACAAACACCCAACATAGGAAGATTATCTCATTTTTAATAGAAAAACAATAAGAAAAGTTACACCACCACTTCCGCAGGAGCAACCACGTCTTTCTTTTTTAATTCTATCCCGTGAGCAGTGAGTATCTTTTCGTAATCTTCTTGCTCCAGGGTCTCCACTTCTATTAATTTTTTAGCTATAGCGGTAAACGCTTTCTTGTGTTCGGTCAGAACTTTCTCCGCAGACTGCAGTCCATCGTTGATAATTCTGGAAACTTCCGAATCCACCTTCGTGGAAACCGTTTCAGAAAATTCTTTTTCCGGCATTTCACCATATTGAAGCCGTCCGGGAGAATCAGTGAGCGCTATCGGACCGATGAGGTCAGACATCCCCCACCTCGTCACCATAGCGCGCGCCAAATTTGAAGCCACTTGTAAATCAGAAGAAGGTCCAGTAGTGATATCTCCGAAAATCATTTTCTCCGCGACGTATCCGCCGAGTGACATCGCGATGTCGTCAATAAATTCTTTTTTAGATTGTAGGCGTCTTTCTTCAAGTGGCAACTTCAAAGTGTACCCGCCAGCATTTCCGCGCGCGATGATGGAAACTTTATGAACAGGATCTGCGTGAGGTAGAACTGATGCTACTATCGCGTGCCCAGCTTCATGGTAAGCGGTAATTTCTTTTTCTTTTTTGGAAAGCAAATGACTTTTCCTTTCGGGACCGAGCATCACTTTCTCAATCGCGCGAATTAAATCAAATTGAAAAACTTTCTTGCGATTTTCGCGCGCAGCCAATATGGCTCCCTCGTTCATCAGCGAGTATAAATCAGCACCGGAGAAACCAGGAGTACGCTCGGCAATTAATTTTAGATTTATATCTTCTGCCAACGGTTTCTTCACTGCATGAATTTTTAAAATTTCTTCGCGATCTGCGCGGTCCGGTAAATCAAGAATTACTTTTCGGTCAAAACGCCCGGGGCGGACAAGGGCAGGGTCAAGCACATCCGGCCTGTTGGTGGCCGCCATCACTATAACCTTATCATTAGGTTCAAAGCCATCCATTTCCACCAATATTTGGTTCAGTGTTTGCTCACGTTCATCATTTCCACCCCCAAAACCCCCTCCACGAGTACGTCCTATCGCGTCTATCTCATCCACAAAGATGATAGCTGGCGCTGCTTTCTTCGCCATTTTGAAAAGGTCGCGTACGCGAGAGGCCCCCACCCCAACGAACATCTCTACGAATTCAGAACCGGACAAATGGAAGAACGGCACGGAGGCCTCCCCCGCTACCGCTCTGGCGAGCAAAGTTTTGCCTGTGCCTGGAGCGCCCGTCAGCATCACACCCTTCGGAATCCTTGCTCCGATATCTAGAAACTTTTTCGGACTTTTCAAGAAATCAACAATTTCTTTTAATTCTTCTTTCGCTTCTTTGCATCCGGCGACATCTTTGAAGGTCACTCTGTTGTTTTTGTCATTCGGGTCGGTAATGCGCGCCTTGGACTGACCGAAGGTGAACGCTTGCATACCGGCGCCTTTCACTTGCCGTGATAAATACCAGAAGAAAACTAAAATGAAAGCTATCGGCAAGAGAAACGGCAGAATATTCGTGAGCCAGAATACAAATCCGCTTTCATTTTTTATTTCTATTTTTGTTTTATTTAAAGCCTCACTGGTTACGCCATAATTAAAAAGTGTTTGCGATAAAGCCGAACCGACTTCTTTCTTGGTGGTTTTAATTTCATCGTTCTCGTAAGTGATAGTGAGTTTGTCTCCTTCGACTAAAATATTTTTAACTTCTCCCGACTGCACGCTCTTGGCCAGATCAGAGATAGCTACTTCGGGAATCACCTTCCCGTCTCCGGAAACCAATAAATACAATCCAGTGATAAATATGAAAAACAAAATCGCGCCGGTGACGCTCCCGCCCCACTTTGCCGGTTTATTATTCTTTTTGCCTTTACCTTGCGGTTCTTTTTGATTTAGAAAATTGAAATCCATTTGAAAATGATAGCATAAAAAATGGAGAAAATCAAAAGCGCCCCGAAGGGCGCTTTTGATTTTAGTAGTGGAACTGCGGGGAATCGAACCCCGGTGCAGAAGGTTTTTGCAAAGAAGTCTACATACATAGCGCGCTTTTTTTGTTTAGATTAAAAAATTCTTAAGCGAGCCAAATATTTTTTAATCGAGTCCCTTTGTTTCGGAAGGAAGTCAGGACATTCTTTCCCCTATCCCGATAATATGATGCCCCATCTTATATATCGGAAGTCTATAAGAGAGACACTAGCCTAGGCTTACGCGAAAGCTAGAGCAAAAGAATTCATACCGAAGTATGGAGACTCTTGTGCTGAAGTTAATTTTGCAATTAACATTTGAACGAATTTTTACGAGATTACGTTCATTCTCGGTATGCATCAAGAACAAAAGGCCAACTGTCTATGCCTTGCAGTCCCGAATTTTATTTTCAACGTCCATGCCTACCGGCAGGTAGGTCTTTATACTCTCTTCTTATCTCGCGATCCGTCTCGCGTTTTTTGATAGTCTCGCGTTTATCAAATTTCTTCTTGCCTTTCGCTAAGGCAATCTCCAATTTGATTTTTCTGTTTTTATTATACACTGAAATAGGCACAATTGTCAAACTCTTGTTTTTCTCATTTTCTGACAATTCTTTTATTTCTTTTTTAGTCAATAAAAGTTTCCTGTTGCGAAGGGGGTCATAATCCAAAGGCGCGTTTTTAGGCTGAAAGGGCGGAATATTGGAATTGATTAAGAATGCTTCCCCTCCCCGAATGATGACAAAAGCCCCTTCCAAGGACATCTGCCCGCTTCGCACTGATTTTACTTCCGTGCCAACAAGCTCAATACCAGTCTCGTATTTTTCCAAAAATTCGTAGTTAAATCTCGCTTTTCTATTTTCTGCATAACTAGCCATTTATCTATATTATCATAAATATATTAAATATTGACTTTAAGCCCAGAATACGCTATTATCTCTTTGTAGTTGAAGCCTTTACAGGCCTACTTACATAACATTGCGAGAAAGAATAAACAACCAAATAAGGGCTAAGGAACTTCGGGTTTTAGACAGCGAAAACAAAAATCTCGGCATCTTGAGCATAAAAGACGCTTTAGAAATGGCGGAGAGTAGAGGTTTGGACTTGATTGAAATATCTCCGAATGGCAACCCCCCTATCGCAAAGTTGATGGATTTCGGCAAGTATCAATATGAGGCTGCAAAAAAATTAAAGAAAGCCAAGGCTGGAGCGAATAAAACAGAAACCAAGTCAATCCAGATAAAGATAGGCACCGGAGACCACGACCTGGAGTTAAAAGCGAAAACTGCTTCCAAGTGGATAAAAGAAGGCCATAGGATAAAAGTTGAGCTTTTCCTTGCCGGACGCGCTAAGTATATGGATGAAAAGTTTTTAAAAGAGCGTTTAAATAGAGTCTTGCATTTAATCACGGAAGATTATAAGATGTCGGATACATACAAGAGAGGCCCCAAGGGCATGACCATAACAATAGAAAAAAAATAGTAGGGCGGGCTCACTATAAATAAATAACAAAAAATTATATGGGAAAAGGAATGAAAACAAATAAATCATATAGTAAGAGATTAAAACTAACCAAGAATGGTAAGGTAATTGCTCGCAAGGCGGGCTTCAACCATTTCAATGCCAAGCAATCTCGTGGAAGTCAGTTGGCCGGTCGCAAGGGTCAGAATTTCGTTATCAAAAACAAGCCGAAGAGCCATTTGCTGCCTTTCAGCTAAGATTAATAATTTATAAAATAAAATGACAAGAGTAAAAAAGGGAGTACACGCATTGAAGAGAAGGAGAAGCGTTTTGAAACAGACAAAAGGTTTCCGCCACGGACGATCCACTAAGGAACGCATGGCCAAGGATGCGCTTTTACACGCGGGTAGTTATTCTTTCGCTCACCGCAAAGACAAGAAATCTCACAATAGGAAACTTTGGAATATTAAAATCAACGCCGGCGCTCGTGAGCTCGGAATGTCTTACTCTCAATTAATCGGCGCCCTTCATAAGAAAAATATACTTTTAGATAGAAAAATCCTGTCAGATTTCGCCGAACATCATCCAGAGACTTTCGCTAAAGTTTTAGCTGCAGTAAAGTAAAAAAATAAAAAACAACTTTTTCGAGTGGTCTGGGGATTTTTTCCGAGGACCCGAGAAAAAGTTGTTTTTTATTTTTTACTATTTTCTACTGTGCGTCTGAGACAGAATCTTTTACGATTTTATATTCAGTAACCTTGTCTTTCTTAACCAAAGCAATGACTTCTTCTAGGAGCTTCTTCGGGTCATCTCCGGCGGCGATTTTCGCATTCGGACGGTTGCTCTTTTCCAAGATTTCTTTCAGCTCATTACCCATCTCCCAAGGACCTTCAAAAATGCCTATCGGCTTCCCATCTTCAAAGGCAATGGTAAATTCGTGGATTGTACCGATACGTCCACAGCCACAAATAACTGCATCAGCTGAACGAGTAAGCAAGAGGTCGCGCCCGGGATAACCGAAGCCGGTATAAATAATCAAATCCATATAATCAAGAGGCAACTTGTAGACTTCCGCATGTTCACGTTCATTGGCTGCCGGAGAAATGCCGACGGAAACTCCCCCCTCTTCCTTTGTACCCATAGCTACCCAGAGAGGAAAACCTGTCGTGGCTCCGGTCACCAATACCGCGCCTTGACGGGCTATTTCACGACCAAGTTCTTTCGCTTTTTCAAGCGCACCAAGCCCACAATGCCCGGTCTCCGCTGCTCCGGAAACACAGATTTTGATCTGGCTATGTCCGTGCTTTTGTAAAAATTTCAGTGATTGATCCATTTGATTTTATTATACAGTACTTAATGTATGACTAGCAAACAAGTGAAACGCTGCTTCCCTCTTCTGGAACGTGCGCTTCTATCCCCAGATTATCTCGCAACCTTTGGGCTAAAAACATTTCCGATTTCGGTTCACCCATTACTACAAAAACTTTTTTAACACTATCTTGCATATCTTGCACAAAATTTAACAATCCATTGGAATCTTTGTGCCCCGAATAGCCAGAGATGGTTTCAATATGAGCCCTGATGGCCACATCCTCTCCCGAGATACGAACAGTTTTGACCCCTTCCCTTATCAAACGCCCCGGAGTCCCTATTGATTGGTACCCAGTAAGGAGCAAGGTGTTGTTCGGGTCCGGCAGATAATTCTTCTCGTGATGTACTATCCGTCCGCCGGTAGACATCCCGCTTCCAGCTATGACTATCTTGGGATTGGGTATATTCATAATCATTTTAGACTCTTCGGATTTTAAAGTATTGCGAAGACCCTGAAAGTCAAACAGATGTTCTCCGGGAGACATAGCTGCTTGGGCGGCTTCATTGAAGTAACTTTTGTATTGTTTAAAAACTTCAGTCAAACGTATAGCCAAAGGAGAATCAAAGAAAATAGGCATCACCGGGATGCGCTTGTTGTCTACCAGAGCATCAAGCTCAAAGAGCAATTCCTGTGAACGTTCAAGAGAAAAAGTGGGAATAACTAACGTGCCCTTCCTTCTATAATTATCCTCTATTACTCCTTCCAGAAATCTCCTGCGGTCTTGTCTAGATTCATGATTTCTGTCTCCATAAACAGACTCCATTATCAGGTAATCCACATCGGTAACCTTATCCGTATCGGGCAAAAGCGGTGAAGGACTATTGCCTAAATCTCCGGTGAAGAGAATTTTCTTGCCGTTGTAAATAAACTGCACCATTGCCGACCCCAAGATGTGTCCAGAATTTAAAAAGGATACTTCCAAGCTTTCGCTAATTTTTATATTCTCATGATATTCAAATCCTTTCCAAAGAGAAAGCGCCAGTTTTATATTCTCGGGTGTATAAATTTTATTCAGATGAAGCGCGGTGTTCTTCCCTAAAATTTCCATAGTGTCTTCAAGCATTATGCCGGAAAGTCCTAAGGTGGGCTTGGTGGAATAAATTTTCCCTCTGAATCCTTCATCTACCAGTTTCGGGATTCTACCGATGTGGTCTATGTGCGCGTGAGTTATAAAAAGAATATCTATACTCTTCGGGTCATAAGGAAAGGGGTCCCAATTTATGTCATCAGCCATCTTTACTCCTTGGGTCAATCCACAGTCAACCAAAATCTTCTTGTTTTCAATTTCAAGCAAAAAATTTGCTCCTGTCACAGAGCCTGTTCCTCCAGCAAATGTTATTTTTGCAATTTTTTCCATCGTTCTTTATTGTACCTTATTTTCTCCCACAGGGATAATATTTTTTAAATAATAAAGAATCGCTGAAACTCCTCCCGCCAAGTCAAAGAAGATGTCAGAAGTGGTGTCAAGTATATTGAAAGGATCATGAGCAATATAATTGTGCGTGAAAATTTCAAAAAATTCCCATAAAATTCCAAAAGATAACACAAACAAAATAGTCTTCATTATTAGTTTAAAATCAGCTTTCTCAAGTGACAGTTGAAAAATTGGCAAATCTTTTATAGAGAAAAACCATATAAAAAACAAGCCCACCCAAAATCCTCCCAAGAAGTGCATCACCATATCAAACCACCAAATAGAAAAGTACCAATGCAGCTTTTGAGCTATAATATCCGCTATAAAAATAAAAAACATCAGAAATACTAGATGTTTTATAAGTTTCTTCCTATCCATATTGTTATATTATCACATTTTCAAGAAAAAACCCCGTCACGACGGGGGCTCTTCTTAGGACTATCTCTGATGTATTACCGTAGCTGTACGCTAGGTGGGTGTTAGACGCGTGTAACCAAGGCCACACTCGATCGAAACTCCCATAAATTAGTGTTCTAGGTAATAATCGGAAATAACCCTACAATAAGTGTATTCTCTTTTAAAATTTTTGCAATAACTTTTTCAAAACAACACAATTCCAAGAGTATTTCAAATCATTCTTTCATTAGAAATTCACATTAAGCCATATACTGCTTCATTTTTGCTTTAAAATCTTCAAAAGTTGTATAAATTTCCGCATAGATGCCAAACTCCTTCGCCCCCTTTACGTTTTCAGCTTTATCGTCCCAAAATAATATTTCTTCTTTTTTAATGTTTTCTAAATCATTAAATATCTTTTGGAAAAAATTTTGATCTGGCTTTTTACAACCCAAAAGCGCCGAACAATAAGACCTATCAAAAATTTCAGTGAAACCCATTCCACTAAGCATATAAGCAAAACGATATTTTTCATTGTTTGTGGCGAGTAAACAGAGTACTTTTTTGCTTCTTAATTCTTTTATATACGAGATCAACTCTTTATCCATTTTGTGGTCTCGCTCAAACCAGTAACGCAAAAGTCCGTCTACCCCTTCATTCCAACCCCATGCCTTCAAATAAGAAGGTAAAACCTCTTTAAGGTCGGATTTGCCCGCTACGCAGTCTTGTAACTCGCCCTTGAAAAAGGGTAGTGTTTTTTCCAGAGGAATTTTATAATCTCTTTCAAGCCCAATGCTCAAGGCTTCCTGGTAGGTTATACAATTAACACCATCAAAAATAATTACTTTAATCATAATTATTTACCTTTAGTGTTATATAGAATTTCTGGAATTTCTTTTTTAGAGACATTCTTTAACCAATCTTTTGTAAATTTATCAATCTCTTTCTTGGCAACAGGATCTTTAATTTTAGAAATTTTTAATTTCAACACAGGTCTTAAAGAATCAATATCAGTTTTTTGAGAGATCACTTTTATATATTGTTTGTAATGAATATGTTCCAAATAATCAGCAATTTTTGCGATAAGAGCTTCGTCTGATTTGGCGTCTAATATTTCATGCCCAAGTTTTTTAAAGTAGGCTTCCTCGCTTCCAAAAAATTTTGATAAAAATTTCTGATTTTCCTCTTCAAACGCTTTTGCATATTCCCGCGCTTTTGGGTTAGCCCTTGCATATGGCATAGAAATATCTCCACCAAATAACTCCCCTATATCATGAACCATAGCAAACTCAAGCACTTTTTCAACATTAATATTTGCCCCCTTACTTTTTACCTGTCTAGCAAGTTGCCAAGCGATAAAAGTCACCAAATAATGATGCTCAGCTAAATTACTTAAATCATTCTTTTGAACACCACCAATGACATAGCCATATAAGGGTTGTGAACGAGTTAATTGCATTAATTTAAAAAGGTTTGTAAGATGTTTCATTTTGGTATTATACCCCAAACTTATTTTTTCAAATAGCTCAGATAGAGCCTTAGACTCTATCTGGTAAATTATCTTCTTCTAAAAGAGAGTTTTTTCCTCTAACTTTTCTTATAATGTCAACAATTTCATCACAATGCTTTTTAAAGTTATCACTACCGTTAAAAATTTTTAAAACGGACTTCCCTTCTTTCTTGGAAACGAGCTTAAAGTTGTTATTTTCATATTCGTGATCGCTGGCAAAAATAAATTTTGTTTTATTTTTTGGAATATTGTGAATTTTATAATTTTTATTTACATACCCAATAATTTTATTGAAATAATTTTCATCATCAATAAGATATGATTTAAAAGTTCCTTGAAAAAGTGCTCCCGAACGAATATTGCTTACATTAAAATAATATGTATATCCTCCTTGTAACTTTTGCATAAATTTAGCTATTCCACCATCCATTAATTGTTTTAATATAAAATGAAAATGATTTGGATTTAAACAATACGCAACAATGGAAACCAGTGGTTCAGATAGGGGTTTGTATTTTGTTTCGATTTTTCTTAAATTTGCCAAACTTCCCACCCCATCAACTTTATTAAATTCATACATACTTTCAATAAAACGATTCAGGTCTCTTTGGTTATTGAAAATATCTCTTTTATCTACCCCACGATTATATATGTGGTAATATTCATTTGTAACTATTGATTGTTTTCTCATTGGGTAAGTATTAGATAGAGTCTAAGGCTCTATCTGTTTTCAAATTTATTTTTAAAATAATTTTCTTTAAAATCTTTAAATTCAAAAATTGAATTATCTGTCTTATTTAATTCATCAATAAATTCAAAGAATCCTTCTTTATTAACGACTGCTAGTCCCAATTCTTGGCACACTTCCCTAATTTCATTTTCCACTTTTGTAAAATCTTCTTCATTGTGCGCCATTTTTTCAGCTTCAAAATAGTAATGTTGACCCGGTGTTTTAACCAAAGCAAATTCTATATCTTTATAGTCATAAACAAGTGCATCGCGTTTTGCCAATGTGCCTTTCGTAAAACCAAGCTGTCCGAATATTTCCACGAGTGTTTCAAATTCTCCTTCTTTTCCTTTAAATGAAAGTTCTCTTCTGCTCTCGGACCCGCCCCAAGAACCAAGTTTGACTACAATTTCTGGAACTCCATTTGTCACCCGCACCCTTATATCTTTTTGTCTATCGCGAATACCCTCTCCAGGCAAGAAAGTTGAGTAATCGATTAAAATGCGGCTTTTGTTTTCTTTCAAGGACGCCAATTTCTCAAACAGAGTTTTAGTTTGATCATATTGGTCCTTATTTAATATGCCTCTAATTTCCACTTCAATATCTTTTGCCATAGACAACATAATAACACAAAATCCCCTCTCGGGGATTTTGTTAGAATCGTTTATTCATCCACTCCGAAACGTTTGTAGTCGTAAGTTTTACCTTCGCCGAACCAGTGTTTGATTTCATGTTCTGCTTCTTCGGGAGTTTCTGAACAATGCACGATGTTCATCACTGCTCTCTTTTCTTTATTGGCAAGCGCAGGACTATCAATGGAAAAATCTCCACGGATAGTTCCCATATCAGCTTTGTATGGTAAAGTATCACCTGCAATTTTCCTTACTACGTCTACCGCGTGAGTACCTTGTACCACCATTTTCACCAACGGAGCTGAAAGCATATAATCTACCAACCACTTTCTTATTTCCGGACCAATTTTTGAAGTATCAACTGTGCCAAAATCAGCCAACATATCAAAGCCGTATTTTTCGTATGTAGATTTCGTTTTTTCCCCAAGTCGTGTAATCCATTCTTCCTTCTTTGGGTAATGATTATCAATCAAATCATACGTCGGTTGGAACATTTCAATAGCCACTATTTTTAAATCTCTCTGTTCTAAACGTCTTATAACCTCGCCAATTAAGCCCTTGCGGACTCCGTCCGGCTTTATCATCACATATGTTCTTTCTTCTTTTGGGTGTTTCATATTTTCTTATACTAGCAGAAAAAAATTATTTTACAACCCCGTCGTTCGCGAACGACGGGGTGCAAATCTGAATTTTACTCCATCGTCTTGTACCTGCCCATAATTTCAGCCTCCACTTCCGCGCGGTCGCGACCGTATTTCACATACGAAAGTTCTTTTAGGCTATCTACAATTTCCGGATTGCCTTTCTCTGCATCTAATGTCCTCAAATTAAACGGTTTGGTTGGCTGTCCATTTACCAACATACTGACGTAAGCATTTCTATTATCAAGTTTGGTTATATCTTGCGCGCTAAAAATCGGTTTAAACTTCGGCTCCAAGAATGTCGCGTCTTCGGTGCCAACTCGGAACACCGCCATAGAACCCACGTTGCCGAAAACGGCATTTTTAATTTTTTCTTCCAGCTGAGTGATGTATTGATGCGCGATGTTTAATGACAAGCGATATTTTCTTGCTTCCGATAAAATAGAAGCGATAGAGTCAGTGGTGACGTTCTGGAACTCGTCTATATAGAGATAAAAGTCATTCATCGGCTTGCCGAACATATCTACGCGTGAAAGCGCGGCCATCTGAATTTTACCCACCAATACTAATCCGATTAAGTTTGCATTTATATCACCGAGCCTCCCTTTTGAAAGATTTACAAGAAGAATTTTCTTTTCATCCATAATCTTTCTGAAATTGAAAACTGAATTTTGTTGAAGCACCACTGGACGCATAATGTCGTTGCTGATGAAATTATCAAATTTGGACGAAATATAAGGAACGAAGTTCGCCAAGGACTGGTCCCCTGTTGTCTGTTCGGCAGAGACCCAGAACTGTTTAATGATTGGATTCTTGCACCTTTCAAGTTTCAAGTCACGGAATTCTTTATCCGCTAGGACACGGGTAATTTCTAAAAGAGTTGAGCCGGATTCCGGGTCTTCCATCACCAAGAAAGCGCTATTCCTAAAATATTGTTCAAACATAGCCCCACCCCCCACCTTCATATCAAAAAGTTTGTTGAAAATTCCCATCAATTCATTTACTACGAAAGTCTTCTGCTCGGGATACTTCGGGTCATATTCAAGCATATTGAGCCCCATAGGTCTCGGTGTATAAGCAGGATCAAAATAAATAACATCATCAATGCGTTCTTTCGGAATACGCGACAAGATGGTCTGAATGTCTGTGCCGTGCGGGTCAAGATAACAACACCCGTCCCCATTCTTGATATCTTGAGTTATCATATTGAGCATAATGTTCGTCTTGCCTGTGCCCGTCTGACCGATAACATAGAAATGCCTCATACGGTCTTCGCGAGCCATATGGATATCTGTATCTCGGCCCCTGTAACTATTTACCCCCAAGACTATTCCTTCTGTCCCCATCTCTATCGGAACGGGGGCAATACCCGCCTTGGCTTCTTTCAGTTGAGGCTGACTGCCTATGCCGACCGGGAAATGAAATACCGAAGCAAGCTCTTTCAAATTCATCGGCAGAGTTTTGTCGGAAGAAAATGTGCGATAAGAAAAATCATGAAAAAGTTTCTTCAAATCGCTTCCGCTTAATTGTTCAAAGACGAAAGAATTGCTGGCCGCTTCGGAAAATTGATTGAAGGAGGATTCTATCTCCCTTAAAACCGCCTCCGCGCGCTCTTTACTATCCCCCGAAGCGATAATACGGATGTTTGCCTTCATTATTGTGCTCTTTATTTTATTGCCTATTTTCTCCACCGCGCCTTCATCCACAGCCCGTCTGCCTTTCATATACTTTTCTTTATTTTCTTCTTCTTTTTTCTCTTTATGTCCAAAGAAAAGGTCCTTCCCCGCTTTCAAGAAAGCTTTGTTGAATTTGTAGAAATTGTCATCCGCGTGTTTGACCGAAGTACCACTCTTCACATCGTCTAAAATTTTATGAAATTCATCTATAAACTTATCCCCCGCCGGCGCTATCACGATTTGAATAGCCGCGCCCTCTCCGGAAGTTTTTAACTTAGAAAAGACATTCAATATCGGATTCATTGGATCGTGCTCAATGTTGTCATACGTCTTTATCGGCATCACAGCGCGCTGTGTGAAAGAAGCGTAAGCACCTACTGAGCCACCGTTCTCATTGAAAATATTATAGTCATCCGTCACTTCGCGAATCTTCGCATTATGATAAAAAGCCAAGATTTGTTTTTCAAAAAGTGAGATGTGCTTGTTCGGAATCCCAGCGTACACTATAACTTCATCGCTCTTGTTCTGTAGCGCCACTTCCAGGGTAAAATAATTCTCCTTTTCGTTATTCTTGCCAATAGAGATGGACTGCATCCCGGCATAGAACTGCTCCATCGCACCGATAAACTCTTTGAAACCTTTTGACTTGTCGGCTTCATCCTCGGGCGGAGGAAGAGTAATTTCAAAAAGCGTCATATTAAGGCTTTTATAAACGGGCGAATCCTCTCTGAAATCAAGCGCCACTTGTCCGGTCTTTAAATATTGGACAAGGACGCGGTGAAAATCATCATCAATGTGCGGGTTGCCCATAGCCTCCACCACCGACAGTGCATTCTTGATGCCCTTCGTGATAACAATGCCGAGAAGTTCTTCCATCACTATATCGTGCGGTTCGGGTTTCAATTGAAGCACTATCCCTTCGGCTTCTTTCTTGTTGATGATATTGCTCTCGTGCACAGCCTTCTCCGCTGGAACATTTTTATATTCTTCAATCACTTCTCCTATCGCGTTTTCTTTCGTATGTTCAATGTGCCCCAGGCCGATAAGTTCTTCTTCGCGTTTGGCGACGTGAGCACGTAAATAATCCAGCTCCTCTTCCGGAGTCTTAAACTTTGGCATTTCCTTAAAAAATGATCCTTCCATTAATATAAGTATACCCCAAAAATAAAAATTTAGGAAAATACTTTTTTGAATGGTCTGGCTGGGATAGGGACCCAGGAAACCGAGGACCTGAGAAAAAGTATTTTCCTAAATTTTTGTCAAAATCTCTGCTTCACCTTCAGTGATTAAAATAGTATGTTCAAAGTGCGCGCTGTTTTTGCGGTCTCTTGTGCGGAAGGTCCAATCGTCGTCATCTATGGTCACATTTTTAGTGCCAAGATTAAGCATCGGCTCCAAAGCGACAATCATCCCCGGCACGAGTTTCTCTCCCTTGCCTTGTTTCCCGAAATTTGGAATGAATGGATCTTCGTGAATTGCTATACCCACGCCGTGCCCGGCGAGAACTTCCACAATGCCGTATTTACGCTCCTTCTGCCCGCGGACGTAGCTCTCTATCGCATAACCTATGTCTCCTACTGTGTTCCCCGCCCTGGCGGCATCAATGCCTACCTGGAGCGCTTGCTCGGTAGTTTGCATAAGTTTCAAATTCTCGGGGCTGACTTTGCCGACGGGCACAGTGATAGCCATATCGGTAAAAAGTCCTTTGTGTTTAGTACCCAAATCAAGGGACACGATGTCCCCTTCTTTTAAAATTTTATTTTTATTCGGAATGCCGTGCACCACTTCATCATTCACGGAGATACATAAAGAAGCCGGAAATGGTGAGCTCGCTCCCTCGGGACGATAATTTAAAAAAGCGGGAATGTCTCCCATTTCGCGAATTAATTGCTCGGCATAAATATCCAAATCTTTCGTAGAAATACCGGGGGCGACCTTCTCCCCCACTTTATAAAGCACAGTCGCCAAGTTTTTACACCCTTCGCGTATTGTATCTATTTGTTCTTTTGTTTTGATAATTATCATAATTTAAGACCTCACCCCGTCTGCTGTTGCATCCACCCCTCTCCTTGTTAAGGAGAGGGGAAGGGGGTGAGGTAAACCTCAGCTAATAGTCGTCCCCATAAACTTCTCTCCATTCAGACACTTTGCCAAATTATCTATCGGTTTACCATTCATAATAATTACAGTCATCCCCGCTTCCTCGGCAGCCTTTGAGGCAACAGGGTCAAACGGGGAATTAAGGCCAGCGTGCGTCCACTCTTTCGGGATAAGCGCACGATAATCCGCCCAAGAAATTTGTTCTATCTTTTTTGCTTCCGGATTAATTTTCGGGTCCGCATCATACACATAATCAGTGTTAGATAGGTTAATTATCTTTTTTGCTCCAATGTTTTTCGCAGCCAAAACCGCATCAAAGTCTGAACTGTGCCCAGGCTCAAGCGCACCCCCAATCACTATCGGATACTCAAGTATTTTCTCTCTTAATTCCTCTTCCCTTAGATCATAAAAAACTTTTTTACAAGCATCCTTGCCGAAAATTACCCGCACCAGCTGCGCGTTTACATTATTGACAGTAAGACCTATCCAATCCAAATCCTCCTTTGAAGCATCCACGATTTCTCTCGCGACACTTTGATATTTTCTGCAGGTTTTCCCCCCACCCGTATCTATCACAAATCTTTTGCCTTTTGCAACATAAGAAAGAATCAAATTTCTAAACTCTTTTAAAAATTCTGCATCTATCTCCTCAGGCACTATGAGCGAACCGCCAAGCGAAATGATTATTGTTTCTTCCATATTTAGTAGCCTAGCGCTTTAATAATATCTTTGTGCACTTCTTCTATGCTCTGTTCGCCGTTTATCGTATGAATCTCATAGCCTTCTTTGTCCTTAAAATAATCCATAGCGGGAACCACTTTGTTTTTGTATTCATTAAATCTCTTGGTGAGCCCTTCCTTAGTGTCATCGTGTCTACCGCGTAAGAGATTTCTTTTCGTTGCTTCTTCTTCGGAAAGCTCAATGTAAATTATCTTTATTGCATCACGTTTAAAAAATTTCATCATTTCCTCAAACACAATGCTCTGCGAAGAGGTGCGAGGATACCCATCCGCAATCAGATTTTTCTCCAGAGAAAGGCCAGAAATCAACATATTGACGAAAACAGCATCAGTCAAGAAATCCGGCACCAATGCGCCACTGTGTACGTACTCTTTTACCAAACCGGCGGTGTAGTTGCCTAACTCTATCAGTTTTCTAAATCCATCCCCCGTACCAGCATAGACAGACTCTCGCCCATCTTTGGCTTTCAAAAAATCCATAAGGAGCTTGACCTGTGTCCCCTTACCGGAGCCAACTTGCCCAAAAAACACAAAAGTTTGCGGTTGCATATGTGCTATAATAGCATAAATTATGAAAAAAGAAATTATCACTATTTGCGGAGGCTTGGGGAGCGGAAAGTCCAGCACCGCTAAAAAAGTAGCAGAAATTTTAGGGTTTCAGCATTTCTCCTCAGGTGATTTCTTCCGACAAGTAGGCCTGGAACTCGGTCTATCTATTAATGAAGTAAATAAAAGAGCGGAAACAGACCCCAAGATAGATGAAATGACAGACCAGAAGCTACGAGATATGCGAAATAAAGAAAAAGTTGTTATTGATTCACGAACGGCCTATCACTGGATACCGGAATCATTCAAGGTATATCTGGATTTGTCGCAAGAAATAGCAAAAGATAGAGTTTTAAACAGTATCAAAGAAAATAAATTAAGAATGGAGAGTGAACAAATTTCTTCTGTTGAGGAAGCGTATAAAAAAATGCAGGAACGTTTTGAAAGCGAACAAAAAAGATATTGGAATTTATATAAAATAAACAACACTGATAAAAATCAATTTGACTTAATAGTTGATACAAACAAAAACAACCTAAAGCAGGTCGTTGATATCGTCGTCTCGGAATATAAAAATTGGCTAGCTAAGAGCTAATACTCTCGCATTGAGATTTGCGCGTCTACTTTCTTGATTAAATCAAGAACGACAGAGACGACGATGAGGATAGACGTCCCACCCAAGGCAAAAGAAGCATTGCCGGTAATGAATTGCATAATGAGAGGCAAAACAGCGATGAAGCCCAAAAATGTAGCACCCAAAAAGGTGATGCGACTTAAAACTTTCGAAATGTATTCCGAAGTGGAGAGACCGGGACGAATGCCAGGAATAAACGCGCCATTCTTCTGTAGGTTGGTGGAAAGCGCTTCGGGGTCAAAGGTCACGGCTGTGTAGAAGTAAGTGAATATAAATACAAAAGCGAAATACAGCACTGCGTAGAGCACGCTAGTCTGAGTAAATGCCATCAAAATACTGGAAATCTTCGCCAAAATGACATTGGAATATCTGGACAAGAATGTGCCAATCATCTGAGGGAAAAGCAAAATAGAAAGCGCGAAGATGATAGGAATAACTCCGGCTTGGTTGACTCGCAGTGGCAGATAGGTGGAACCTCCGCCATACATTTTCATACCCCTCACCCTTTTTGCATAAGTGACCGGAATAGGACGCTCCGCTTCGGTGACAAGTACGATGCCCGCGAGAATAATCACACCTATCACGGCAAATACGAGGTAAAGAGGAATCTGGGAAATATCAAAAGTAAAGATTTGCTCCCCTACCCATGAAGGAAGTCTGGAAACGATACCTGCAAAGATTATCAAAGAAACTCCGTTACCAATACCGAACTCTGAGATAAGCTCTCCGAGCCACATTATGAGAATTGAGCCAGCGATAATAATGATAAGATTCACAATACGATCAAAAGAAGTCAGATTGAATATAATGTTCTGTTGTTCAAGAATATATAAAAGGCTGAACCCTTGAATAGCTGCTAAAGGCACAGTGAGCAATCTGCCGTATTGAGCAAATCTCTTTCTGCCCGCCTCCCCTTCTTCGTGATAAATCTTTTTCAAAGCGGGAACCATAATGGTCAAGAGCTGCATAATGATGGAACCGGTAATGTAAGGACCGACACCAAGCATTATGATGGAAAGGTTGGAAAGTCCACCTCCGGAAAAGATGTTCAAGATGCCGAAAAATTGGTTATTGGAAAGAAATCGTTCAAGCGCCACGGTATCAATACCTGGAATAGGGATAGCAGAAAGCAGTCTGAAGATGATGAGCGCAAAAAAAACAAACAGGACCCTCTTGCGCAAGCCCGCATCTGTCCATATTAATTTTATTTTGTTCCAAAAATTAGTCATTGCCTATTTAATCTTTATCTTCTTCCCCTTTATGCCCAATCGCTTGCGGATTTCTGAGAACTTCTCTTCCCCGGACACGAGCTTGTCCTTACCTAGGATAAAAACCTTTTGAATGGACTTGAATTGATACCCGCGATTCTTCGGCAATTTCTTAATGATATCACGAAGTTCCGGACGGCGCTTGTTGCCGGCGCGGGCTGTCTGACCCTTGCCTCCTCTGCCGGACGTCTTGGCGTGCTTGCCTCCGCGACCCACTAGTCTGTCTTTTTTATTCTTGTGTTGTCTTTTTAGATTATGTATCTGCATGGCATTACTTTGTTGCTTCTACCGCAACTTCTTTATTGTCAATAACGACACTCTCGGTAACTTCCTTTTCGTGTTTTATCGCAACTGCGGACAATGCGGACATAACTGCTTTAGCATTGTTTAACTTGTTCTTACTATTGGAAAGGATCTTGCCTGTGAGGTCTTTAATACCTGAGAGCTTCACTATGTCACGGATAACTGAACCTGCTACGAGCCCGCGTCCTTTGTTCGGCATCAATACTATCTGGGAACTTGAAAACTTGGCGGAAAGTTCGTGAGGAATGGACATCGTCTTGGTAAGGTTAAGCTTTATCATATTTTTCTTGGCATTCCTTAAAGCCTTGTTGATTGCTAAAGCAGTGTCTCCAGCCTTCCCTAGGCCCAAACCTACCCGGCCCTTCTTGTCTCCCGCTATGAGCGCAACGCTGAAAGAAAATCTTCGTCCACCGGCTACCACGCGGGTAACACGACGAATATCAAGAATCTTTTGGTCAAATTCAGGCTTCACTCTGTTGAAAGAACCCGGTCTGCGACCGCTGTTCTTTCTGTCTCTTGTGTTGTTTTCTTTTGGTTTTTCCATAAAATTTATTCTCTATTTTAAAACTCCAACCCTGCAGCCCGAGCGGTATCAGCCACTAATTTTATTCGGCCGGTATATTTAAATCCGTTGCGGTCAAAAACAACTTTCTTTATTTTCGCTTTGAGACAAGCAGCTGCTATAGCTCCGCCAACCTCCTTGGCTCTTTCTGTCTTGGTGCCCTTGGTTGTCTTGACGTCACTCGCCTGCGATAAAGTCTTGCCAGTCATATCGTTGATAACTTGCGCATAAATAAATTTATTGGAACGAAAAATGGTCAAACGAGGACGCGCCTCTGTGCCGTTGATCTTTGTTCTTATCTTTTTCTTTAGTCGTATTCTTTTGTCTGTTTTGTTAATCATATTTTTTTGTCCCTACACCAGGTGTCTGCAATTCCTGACACCTGGTGTAGGGTCTTATTATACTGTCTTCTTACCCTGTTTGCGTCTGATGACTTCATTCTCATAACGCATTCCCTTACCCTTGTAAGGTTCCGGTTTCTTTAAGGCGCGAATACTAGCAGTGAAATTACCGACTAACTCCTTATCAATTCCGGTGATGGTGATGTTGTTCTTTTCGGCAGTGGCGGTAATTCCTTCGGGCACAGACACGACAACCGGGTGAGAAAAGCCGAGCGCAAAATGAAGCTCCTTGCCTTTAACTTCCGACTTGAATCCGACACCTTCCAAAATTAATTTCTTCTGGTAAGGCTTCTCTACCCCTTCAATCATATTCTTTATGTGAGAAGCATAAGTGCCCCAGAGAGATTTGGAAAATTTGTCGTTTCTTTTGATATTCAAAGTTATGACGTTGCCTGCAATGGTAATGGTGATATCGTTTTTAAATGTTCTACTGAGTGTACCCTTTGGGCCAGCAACAGTAAGAACGTTGCCCAAAGAAGACTCACTCTGTGTGACTTTGACTCCGACTGGTATTAAAATTTCTTGTTTTCCAATTCTTGACATATATTTTTATTATTTACCACAATCTAAACAGCGCTTCCCCCCCCACTTGTTCTTTCCTGGCTTCCTTGCCTGTTAAGATACCTTTCGGGGTTGAAAGAACCAGTAATCCTGAACCATTTCGGACAGAATGAATATCCTTCATCCCGAAATAAACGCGGCGAGATTGCTTGGAGATTCTTTCCACTTCGGTGATTTTCGGCTTTTTGTCCACATAAATAAGACCTACTTCCAATACCGGCTGGCCCTTCTTTACTTTTTTAGAAATGTCGGAAATGTACCCAGCCTTTTTCAAACACTCACCGATGGCGTTCTTCATCTTGGAATAAGGCAAGGACACAGACTCTTTGCCTGCGAGGCTACCGTTCTTCATTACTATTATCATGTTTGAAATTGAATCCATATAATTATTTAAATTTTTACCAGGAAGATTTTCTAACTCCCGGCAACATTCCCTCATTGGCTAATTCCCTGAAACAAATACGGCAAATACCGAAGTCTCGCATAAAAGCGTTGCCCCGGCCACAGCGAAAACATCGATTCTTGGCTCGAGTGGAAAATTTCGGTTTCTTTAAAGCTCTTGCTTTGACTGATGTTTTTGCCATAAAAAATAATTACAGGGTGAGCCTTGTAATATCTCACTTTTTTTCTTTAAAACCCCTCTTAATCTCCCCTTATCAGGAGCGAAAAGATGGAATCTAAAGGAGAAAAATGGATTAATCAAAGCTATATCCCCTTGTCTTTATACTAGCAAATATACGACAAAGAGTCAATCAAATAAACTAGTTTTCAAATTTACCTGTTACCCATTCAAATTGAGCTTGCCAATTTAAAGAGGGGCAACTCCACCCCGGACTTGTAAGATGGGTACCACTAGTACTTTCTAAATCCCGAATTCCTAAGACATAAAAAGCTCCTTTGGCGGCGCTACAACCAGCGACTCCCGCAGCATATCGATAATATGAATAACCGCCAATCCATACATTAAAGAGTGGGTCACACGGAGTTTTAGAAATAAATCCGTCAGTTTCAAGAGGAGAAATGAAAGGATCAGCAACCCCGTAACATCCGGTATCGTAACCTCCGTAATCATTGTCGGTATTGCCAGGATAGGCACCATATTTGTCATAATATAACTCAAGCGCAATCTGTATCTGACGCATATCTGAAAACCTTCTCGAATCCCGCGCTTTTGCTCGAGCTGTATTCAAACTTGTCATAACGACACTCGCAAGTAACCCAATAATTGAGACGACAACTAAGAGTTCAATCAGTGTAAATCCTTTGTTATTTTTTATAGAAGAAATGTTCATAATTTTTAATGATCAGCATAAAGATATTTACTGTAAGATCCACACCAGAGAGCTTCATTCCCGTTTGTATGATATCTCCATAATTTTAACTCACAGCGATTATTATTGTTCACATCCTCAAATTGAGTAACCAAATCATACTTACCAGGGAATGAAGCAGTATTATAACCATAAGCATAACTATAATTCCCAGTAGTCCAAGGGCCCGATCTGTTATTTTTTGGATCTTTAGGAAGAGAAGGTATGTAAGGCGCCAAAGCAGTCTGTAAGGTATCCCATGAAGTAGCATTACTATAAGCCCAACCAGTAATAGCCGGATATCTACCATTAACATCGAAATACATTTCAAGAGCTACCTTAATTTGGTGTAAATCTTGCATTCTTTTTGTGTCCCGCGCTTTTGCTCGAGCTGTATTCAAACTTGTCATAACGACACTCGCAAGTAACCCAATAATTGAGACGACAACTAAGAGTTCAATCAGTGTAAATCCTTTGTTTTTAAGTATATTATTCATAAATTCAAACAATCTTCAACTTTAATATTGACCACAAATTACATAATCAAAATAATTTTGAAACATATTGGGTGAGTTTTTCCATAGACAGTCACAACCAGAACCATTGGGGTATGGTGGTCCAGAGGAAAATGCCTCCATATCTGTGGCACCTATTAAATAAGTTCCAGAATTTAAAATACAACTTCCACCTTGATAACCGTAACCAGCCGAGACATTATAATAAAAATAACGAGCGCCAGAAGAATAAGGAACACCGTTGTGTCCTGCTGGAGTATTTTGAGGATCAACTGGGGATTTAGGGAGAAAACCATCTGCAACCAAAAAACTTAAAAATCCTGCTCCGGCAGTATTAGTAGACAAATCCCACCACCCATCCCAAAACCCAGGTGATACATTGCTTCTTCCATAAATGCTTGGTGCCGGTAATGTTCCGTGTGCATCTATATAAAGCTCTAACGCTTTTTGTATTTGTTTAATTTCCGAAATCCTTCTCGAATCCCGCGCTTTTGCTCGAGCTGTATTCAAACTTGTCATAACGACACTCGCAAGTAACCCAATAATTGAGATGACAACTAAGAGTTCAATCAGTGTAAACCCGCCCCCCTTCGGGACCACACCAAATTTTGATGTGTGGGTAAATCCTATATTTTTTAATTGGTCACTCATAACTTTAAACCATTGCCGGCAATAATTGAAGATCTTCTATGTTCTCCGCTTCATTCCCCCCTCCAAAAACCAAAAAAAGAGAAATCATAACCATCAATACCGCAAATCCCAAAAGTATGTACTCGGCCGGTCTCTGCTCTACCCGAAACCATTTCATAACCAAAGCTGTCATTTTAGGAGCTTTGGAAGCTTGTAAAACTTCGGGCGCTTTTTGCGCCTGTTCAACCTTAGACTTTTCTTCAAACTCTTCTAGGGCTTTTTTAATATCAACATTTTCACTTAAATCTAAATCTTCATTCATATATATATTATATACTAACTCCCAAAAAACAAAATCCCCCTATGGGGGATTTTGTGGTCTAAAAATAGAGTGGATTATTTCCTTGTTTCCTCTTTCTTAAAAGGAATTCCCAGAAGTTCAAAGAAAACTGTGCCCTCTTTCTTGGTTTTAGCAGTTCCAACTAGGGTAATAGACATACCGAAAACATCTCTGATGTCTTCATCGGCCGTCTCGGGGAAAATCGTGTGCTCTTTGATGCCGATGGTTAAATTACCGATATTGTCCACAACAGTGCGGTTTATACCTCGGAAATCTTTCGTGCGAGGAAGAGCCACGTTGATGAGTTTTTCAAGAAAAGCATACATCCTCTTGCCACGCAAAGTAACCATTATGCCTACAGGATCTCCTTGCCTAGTTTTGAATGACGCGATGGATTGCTTGGCTCCTCGCAAGGCTGTTTTTTGACCGGTAATTTTAGACAATCTATCTCCGATAGCTTCATTTTTGTTCTTATCCTTTTTCATCATCGTGCCGGTACCGACATTGATCACAACCTTTTTCATTTTAGGCGCAGCCATAGCGTTTTTGTAGCCAAAAACTTCTTTCATTTTTGAAAATACTTCCGCCTCTTTTTCTTTTATAGTTAAATGTTTCATATTGTTTTAATCTATCTTTTTAACGTTTGAAGCATGGATGGGCATTTCAATATTTTTCATACTTCCCTTTTCGCCGGACTTCCTGGGACGTTGATGCTTCTTCATCATATTCAAACCTTCTACGATAACTTTATTTTCTTTAACAAGAACGTGAACAATCTTGCTTTTTTTGCCTTTGTCCTTGCCGGTTATCACTATTACATTGTCTCCTTTTTTTAATTTCATAATTTTTTTTATCTTGTTCCCGACACCAGGTGTCTGGAATTCCTGACACCTGGTGTCGGGACCTGCTAAATTACTTCCTGCGCTAAAGAAATTATCTTCTGGAATCCTTTTTCCGCTAATTCTCTCGGTATTGGTCCGAAGATGCGGCCCGCTTTCGGGTCCTTCTTGCCTTTTTCCAAAATAACAACGGCGTTATCATCAAAACGAATATATGAACCATCCTTTCGTCTGAAAGCACCTCTGGTACGCACGACAACGGCTTGGTGCACGTCTTTCTTTTTTACCGCTTTTCGAGGGCTAGCTACTTTTACGGAAATGATGACCAATTCTCCCAGGGTGGCATATCTCTTCTTAGAAGAGCCTAAAATCTTGAACACCTTTCCCACGGTGCCTCCAGCATTGTCTGTTATTTTTACTAAAGTTTCGTTTTGTATCATATTTGTCCGCCTTTGGCGGGAAATTATCTATTAACTAACTACTTTAAACTTTTTATCTTTGGAAATCGGTCTGGTTTCAACTATTTCCACCTTATCTCCTGTCTTGTATTTATTCTCTTCATCGTGCGCCTTGTACTTCTTGCTAACTTTATAAAACTTTCCGTAAAGCGGATGTTTGACAAATCTGGAAACAGAGACGACAACGGTTTTGTCCATCTTATCTGATACCACTATGCCTTTTAATTTTTTTGATTTATTTTCCATAATTTTATTTTTTGTTTAACTCCGTCAAAATTCGGGCGATTCTCTTTTTAAGGGTGGCGGATTCTTTGACATTTTTTGACTTGGCGCCTTCAGCCTTGAAATGGATAGAGCGCAATTCTTCCCGTAACGCCGTCAGCTGTTTTAAAAGCTCGTCTCCTTTCATCCCTTTTAAATTTTCTTTCTTGTTTTTCATCTTGTTTCCGTTAAATTATTACTTGTTTATCCTTCCGACGATTCTGGTCTTGATTGGGAGCTTGGTACCGGCTTTTCTCAATGCTTCACGCGCCACTTTCTCTTCCGCGCCATCCACTTCAAAGATTATGCGTCCAGGAAGAACATCAAAGCAATAACCTTGCGGGTCTCCCTTTCCCTTTCCCATGCCCACCTCTGCGGCCTTGGCTGTATATGGACGGTCCGGGAAAATACGAACCCAATATTTACCGGTCTTGGTTAAAGTACGAGAAATCACTTTTCGGGCTGATTCAATCTGGGTAGACTTCACACGAGCTTGAGACTCAGACTTTAGACCAAAGGAACCGAAAGAAAGCTTGATACCGCGAGTATCTGCTGTACGCGTTTTTGGATTTGAACGCTGGCTCTGCAAT
>Ga0208958_1000786_pt1 | contig 36271 bp, 29 predicted proteins | sample RifOxyB1_FD_184032 | JGI IMG/M metagenome (GOLD analysis project Ga0208958, IMG submission 184032) | Soil microbial communities from Rifle, Colorado - Rifle Oxygen_injection B1 (SPAdes) | ecosystem: Environmental > Terrestrial > Deep subsurface > Rock core/Sediment | place: Rifle, Colorado...
CTTGCAAGCTTTGATACCTTCGATGGTCATGGGCACCTTGATAGTGACGTTTTTATGAATTTTAGAAAGCATTTTCCCTTCCTCGATCATTCCCTGGCTGTCGGTTGATATGACCTCGGCGGAAATTGGCCCGTCAATTATTTTTACAATTTCGGTGATGATTTCATCCCGGGATTGACCGGTTTTGGCTATCAGAGAAGGATTAGTGGTAACTCCATCGATAATTCCAAAGCTGGCAGCTTCTTTAATTTCTTCCAAAGATCCGGTATCTATAAAAATTTGCATGAGTTACTCCTTCGATTTTGGTTTATAAGCTAATACCAATGTTTTTAAGTTTAGAAAAGAGATATCGACTTAAAATTAAACTCGAAATATCCATTAATTGGATTCATAATATAGGTATGAAAAAAGTCCTGGTTTTTTTATTAGTTAATATTCTTTGTCATGGGGTCGTTTTAGCGCGAGAAGCCGATATTACTGAGCATCTAGTTCCTCCTAAAGACTCATTTTATGACCCTACATTTGATTATTCGTTTTTTAAAGGGAGAGTGACTGATAGGGATGAGACTACTCGTATTTTTAAGGTAGAGTCAGGGACTAAAAACACAAGACTCTTTCGGATTGGTGACATGGTGGAATTTACTATTAATCAAACCAAGGTTAATAAAAGATGCCAAGGATTTGTAAGAAGCGTGGAAGAGAAATATTTTGTTATTTATGTGGCAGATATTAAATCTTGTCTGGCAAATAATGAATATTTCAGACGAGGCTCAGTGCTGCGGTTTAAGTCGGAAGTGTTAAGCGAACGAGTGAGACAAGCTAGTGCTCATCGTAAAACACTTCTGGAACGCAAATCAGATTTATTTAATCAACTCAACAATGTAAATGATTTTTTGTGGGGATTTGATCAAAAAAGTATTTCTGTGGCCGCAGAATATGACAAAGAAATTCTTAGAATTAAAAGACAAAAACAAGAAGCAATTGATAATTTGCAACTGAAAAGGCAGGAACAATTTAACTTGCAAAAAGAACTAGTGTTTCACCTTGATCAGTTGGAAAAAGACCTTGATTTTTATCTGGTGGAAAAAAGAGATCAGACCATGGATCGTTGGTTTTCTGATTTGGATATGGGATTACCAGTGGAAACCAGGCCTCAAGAATATATACCTCTGACTAAAGAATCTGAGACAGAAAGTGTGAGAGATTATCGAAATAAATTGGAAGAGAGTTTTCAGTAGTTCAGTAGATCGTTGAGAATTATAAAAGATTAGTGGAGATCGTAGGAGTTCTTCTGCGTTTCAAGTTGAGATACATTTCTTCTAAAAATTGATCACTATAAAGGTTGTTAGTGGCATGGTCTTTATAAAGCTTCAAGCTATAAGCCGATGAAACTCCCATCCACTCTTTGATGATGTTATCTTTTTTATTTTGAGCAATCCATTTAAAGATACAGGCTTGGCGTAGGGATTTGGGGGTAAGCTGTAACACTAATTTTTTTCTAAATTCTTCAAATATAAGTTCAAGTCCCCTGGGGGATAAACCGCCTGAAATGATTTGATAAGGGTTAGCATTAAAGAGTAATTCATCGAAAGTAAGCCCTGATTTCTTTTTAAATTTATTTAGTGATTCACCATATTCTAAAAAAATAGAAGCAAAAATTGGAGGAAGAGGAATGGTATAAGGCTCTCTTTTGAAGGGAGTCATCATGACCCTGGGCGAAGCATCGATAAAAATTTGTTTTTCTTTCAAATGGGAGAGATCCGAAACCTTAAGACCGGCACCAAAAATTAATAGCAAGATAATTTGATTTCTTTGGGCCAGTAATTTAACCATTTCGTCGCTACTTTCTTTTTCTTCAAGAAGATAAGTCCAAAGAGTTTTTATATCACTAAAGGGTGTAGGATGTGGGATATCCAGAAATTTAGGAGAAGATTGAAGGTTGCGTACGGGGTTAGTCAAAATAATGCTTTGTCCTACCAAAAAATCCAAAAAAATTCGAAGAGTTTGAATGCGACGTCTTTTGGAATTATCTGAATTAAGTTTCTGATTTAAAAAATCGTTGTATTTTTGTGCTAGCTCAGTGGTTAAATTATTTAAATCAAAAGGTGATTGGGAAGACCGGAGGAATTTATTAAAGCAGTCTAAATCAGTCTTGTAGTTTTTGACAGTGTTTCGACTTAGCCCTTCTTTATCCAGTTTACTAACAAATTTTCGTTCTAATTCAAAAAAATGTCCGAATTTATCTTCCAGCATGGATAAAGCCGCTCCTTAAAATCAAGTAATTTTTACAGGGTTTGCCAAGGAATAATACAAGTACCCCATACATTATACAAGTGAAAAGAGTTTCCTTGTTTTTCTTTGAAAGATTTGATACACGCGTCAATAGACAATTTATATATGTGAGCCGAAAGTGCAAAAGACGACCTGTAACCAAAACAAAAGGGATTTATTTTTGTCCGTGGAATTGATTGAATTCATTACGGACAGAAAGGATTGTTCCCGAGAAATTCTTTTAGATTTTATTTTAAATCATTCATCCACTAAAAATTTACTCCAAAAAATTGATTATCAATTTAATAATTTTGAACTTTTTCTCATGTCAATTACTCACCCCTCTCTTACTAATGAATTTCCAGACTTAAAATTAGAGAGCAATCAACGCTTGGAATATCTAGGCGATGCAGTCATAGACTTGCTTATAGCTGATTCACTAATTAAAACTTATCCAAGTTTTCAAGAAGGTAAGTTATCCAAATTGAGAAGTGCCTTGGTCAATGAACTTTCATTGGTACTGCTTTCCAACATTTTAGACCTCTCTCACATTATTTTACTGGGCAAGGGGGAATTATTCACCAAAGGATATTTAAAATCTTCCGTGCTCTCCGACGCCTTTGAGTCTTTGATCGGTGGAATTTTCCAAGATTCCGGATTTGGAGGGGCACAAAAAGTTTTTTCTACTATTTTAAATTTATATCAGGAACAATTTAAAGCAGATTATATAACAGATGAAGTTCTCGATGAATTTGATCCCAAATCAAGATTGCAAGAGTTGACCGTTGCACTGGGAAAAGGACTTCCTCAGTATCAAAATATTGAGACAGAAGATAGACAATATAAAGTTGATTTAATGATTGAAAATAAAATTGTCTTGACGAGAATTGGTGCCGCTAAAAAACAGATAGAAAGAGAGTTAGCCTACCAAGTGTTAAAGAAAAAGCTTTATTTAGAAGGAGATAAACATGTTATTAAAACATCAGCATCCAAGTAATAAATCGATTATGATTTCGGTATTGGGTGTTCCAAACGCTGGCAAAAGTTCGCTGATCAATTATTTAATAGGAACCGAGTTGTCAGTAGTGACTCATAAACCACAAACCACCCGGAACAAATTCCATTGTGTTTTTAATATCGATAAAACAGAAGTGGTGTTAGTTGACACTCCCGGGATACATAAAAGTAATAAAGAATTCAATAAACGGTTAAATGAACAAGCCAGAGAGGGCTGCGAGGGCGTTGATCTTAATTTTATATTAATTGATCTAACTAGTGATGTTATGCCCCAGCTTAATTCAATAAAAGAAACCTTGAAATTTGAGTTGGATAAGTCCTGGCTTATTTTTACTAAAAATGATCTGGTAAAAATAAGCGATGAACTGCTTTTGGAAATTTTCAATGCAGCAAAACAGTTGATTCCAAAAATTGAAAAATATTTCTCAATCAGCTCAAAAAATGGGGAAAATATGCACCTGTTAACGGGTGCCATATGTGATGAAGCAAAGACCGGCTACCATCTTTACCCAGATGGAGATGTTTCCAATAAAAATGAAAGGTTTTTTGTGACGGAATATATCAGGGAACAGGCTTTTTTACTTTTAAATGAAGAACTACCTTACGAGATTGCGGTAGTGGTAGAAGAGTTTCAAGATGGCAGAGAGGACGAAACGCTGACTAAACCAATCGTACATATTGCCGCTTCCATTATTGTTAATCGCCCAAGTCAAAGAGGGATAGTGGTGGGTAAGCAGGGCGCGGTTATTAAAGAAATTGGCACCAAGTCACGAGCAAAAATTGAAGAAATGTTAGGTTGCCAGGTCAACTTGAATTTGCATGTCAAAGTTACCCCTGGTTGGTCTAAAAATAATTATGTGTTGGAATCAATTGGATTGCATCGAGCAGTTGATTCCAACAGAGTATGGAGAAGTCGATAAAATTTGACTGAGGAAGAAAAATGGAAAGATCAATGGTAGTTTCAATTATTGGTAGACCTAACGTCGGTAAAAGTACCGTCTATAATAGATTGATTAAAAGAGATAGCAAAAATATTACTCATGATTTACCCGGCGTAACTAGAGACCGGCATTATGGTTTTGCGAAATTTGATTTAATCAATAATGAATCTCCACGAGAGGTCATTCTGATTGATACTGGTGGATTTTACTTAGAAAAAATAAATGAGCCTAGCAAAACAGAAAAAGAAAAAAGAAATTTTAAGTTTTTTAATATTATGATTGATCACGCTAAGCTTGCTATCGATGAAAGTGATATGGTGCTGTTTGTGGTGGATGTCAGAGAAGGTCCCATTCCCATTGATAAAAGTATTATTGATTATCTGAGAATGAAAAAGAAGAAATTTTGGCTGGTGATTAATAAATATGATTCAGACAAACAGATGGGGGATGAGGCTGATTTTTATACGTTGGGAGTGGATATTGATGATATCTTTATGATTTCTGCGGCCCATAAAAGAGGAACTGATGAACTTGCCATGCGGATTCAAAAAGAAGTTATTGAGCTGGAAAAAAGAGTACTCAACAATGAATCTAATATGCCAAGATTGCAAATCGGAGTTACTCCCAGAGAAAAGGTCGTTTCTAAAGTAGCTTTGGTCGGAGGACCTAATGCTGGTAAATCAACACTACTTAATTGTTTGATTGGTGCGCCTCGGGCGTTAGTGAGCGATATTCCTGGAACTACTGTTGATCCGATTGAAGGTTTCTTTGATTTATATTTTGATAAAGAGGCCAATTTGCTGGACCAGAAAATGAGCTGGGGCGAAAAAACGGATCAGTTGATAAGTGATTACCAAGATTACCAAAAAAATAATTCTCAATATGTACAAAATCATGCCGGCGATAAAGACATCTCTCATGAGATCTATGAAAAAGTATTTGTGGAGGAAACTCAAGAGAATGTAAAAGAGTTGCCAGAAGAGATATCAGAAGGGAAGAAAGTCGAAGGTAATTATTGGCGAACTATTCATTTAATTGATACCGCAGGAATTAGACGACAAAAATCAATTGATGATTTTGTGGAAGAGCAGTCAGTTTATAGATCCCTCAGTGCTATTACCCATGCAGATGTAGTGGTTTATTTAATTGATGCCGTCAAAGGCATTAATCATCAAGACCAAAGGTTAGTGGATATTGCTTTGGAAAAAGGAAAGTCCGTGATTTTGGCCATTAATAAAATAGATCTGGTGAGCGAAAAACTGAAAACACCCAAAGACAAGAAACTGTGGATTGAAGAGTTAAGAGATAACATTCCCTGGCTTGAGTTTTGTGATATTGTGCCATTGTCAGCTAAATATAAACAGCACATTGGAAAATTCAAAAAGGTCTTGGTGGAAACTATTCTGATTAGAAATACAAGAATACCAACTAGTGCTGTTAATCAAACTATAAGCGAATTGGTGGATAAAAATTCAATCGTAATTACCAATACCGGCGGTAAGCGATTAAAAGTGAAATATTCTTCGATGATTAAAGCAAATCCTCCCACCTTTTTGCTATTTACTAACAGATCAAAAGGGATACCTGAAAATTATAAACGATATTTAAAAAACGGTATTCGCGATAGTTTTGATCTTAAAAATGCACCCATTCATTTGATCTTTAGAACCAGTAGTGATTTGGAAAAAAGGGCCCATCCTTCCAAGAAGGATTCACCTACCAAGAGATAATATAGTTGATGGTGGTTGACCAGGCATTACCGCTCATGTCTTCGTAACCAAATTCACCATCGTTGCTTGCTTGATAAGCGTTGGTGAATTTGTCGTGAAAATTGACAGTGTGAAAAAGTAATTCAACTCCGAGGAATGATTCTTTTAGTTTTATTGGAAATTCCAATCCAAATCCCATTCCAAATCCCAGCCCACCGCCACTATCATCAGGAGTTTCGCTTTGATCAATAAATTTATTAGTTAGATACCAATATTCAATCCTTCCGATCACGTAAGGATTGGAGTACGTGATCGCAGTACCTAGATCGGCAGTATCAAGATAGTATCGAGATGAAAAAAACGTGCGCAGCATACTAACGTCGACAAAACCCGGGCCGTTCCCGCCACCTACAGGGGTGTGTCCTCTAGTTGGGTCAGGAAGAAACATATGATGCTTGGAAAATCCAACTCCGAGGCCGTAAGCAACTCTGAAATTTTGAAAAAAAGTAAAGGAGAGTGAATAAGAGGGAAGTTGATTTTCGTAGGCATAACCACGATTGCCATCAAACATGGTGACCCCGAGACCAATATTGAACGAAAAAAATCTTCCGTATCGATAATAACGTTCGAATTCTGCTACTTTAGCAGTTTCTAGATCTTCGTTGAAGTCGCTGAAGATATCGCCACCAACTTCCAGATCATCGTCAAAAACGCTGGCTTCGATTACTTCACCTTCATCATATTGGGCGTTTGATGAAAAGCAAGGTATCAAAAAAAGGATTAAATAAACTAATAATTTTTTTGTCATTAATAATTATTTTAACGTCTAATTATGCTTGATGTCGATACCATATTTGAGATGCATGTATTTAAAAATAGAAGTGAACTCCGGCAGTCAAAAAGCTATGACCGACGGTTTTAACGACAAAATCGTTGATTTTTTCAAACGATAATCCAAATTCAAAACTAAACCCGAGGCTTTCGAGTCCAGAAAAGTGAAATTCCGTTCCCATGGTCAGGTCTAGTTGGAAACCGGTTTTAGAGTCACCACTCGAGGAGACATTCTTTTTATTTAACAATGCGGCGAGCATGGAACCATAAAAAGTTAATTGAGATTCATCGATAAAATTTCGATAAAACTTTAAACCTGCACCCCAACCCCCAGTATTTTCACTGGTGTCAAAACCAAACAAAGCACCTACGGCCAAAGATGGTGATTTTTGCAGTTTGATAGATATGGCCGGAAGATCAGTGGCCAATTGGTTGGTGGTGCCAACTCCTAGACGTTCATCTTTTTCAGTACTAAGGCCCACAGAGGGTAATATAATTAGCGATAAAAGAATCAAAAAAATGTATTTATTAATGAACATGATACCTTCCTAGTTAAACGGGGGTTATTTGGCATTTCTAAATAATAGGATACAATCGTGAAGTATTTTTGACAACTAGTGGTGAAGTCAAATAAAATTCAGCATAAATAAATATAAGATTGAATATCAAGGGGAACCTATGTCTAATAAAATGATGAACTATGTTGACGAGGAGTTAAATAGAACTGAGATCGGGCAATTTGTTGCGAGAAATAAGGTTCTCGTGATTTCCGTAATTATAGCTGCAATCCTAGGTGTTATCTTCTGGGGCATTACTCGTAATATGTCGGAACAGCAACAACAAGAGTTGTCTCAAGTTATTTATGATTTTGAAAAAAATACTTTCAAGCAACTTGAAGAAAAAAAAATTGAAGGTAAAGATTATGTTGATAAGTTTGCCAGTCTTCTTAAAGTGACGGGATCGTATAGTGGAGCTTTAACCTTGAGTATTCAGTCTGCAGATATTTTTATAGAGAGAGGGGAACTTAATTTTGCGAAAGAAATACTGGAAAAATCTCAAAATGAATTGAAAGGTAGTAATCCTTTTGTGGCCTGGTTTCTTAATCACCGGTTGGCAGTTGTTTATGAGGATTCAAATGATTTAGAAAATGCAGTTACATATTTAAAAAAAATGAATGCATCATCCGTTAAATTGTTAGAATCCAAAGTCTATCTTGATATGGGAAGAATTTATTTAAAAATGGGCAAAAAAGAAGATGCGATGATTAATTTTAAATATGTAGTGGATCACTTTAGTGATTCGAACTTTGCCAAAATTGCAAAACTGTATTTAAACGACATGAACTAAATGACGTTGGGGTGTACCAAACATGAGATTTTTTTTACCACTTTTAGTTTGTCTATTTTGCTCATGTGCTTTGCGCGAGAAGTTTAATTCAACTTCACATGATCAACAAATTGATAATAAGATTGTACTTAGACATGCCTGGAGTAAAAATCTTGACCCTAAATACGATTCGGGCAATCTGCCTATTAACCTAAGTTCGCCGTTACTGCATGCAGGAATGCTTTTTGTCGGTACCGGAAACGGACAAATGATTGCTTATGATGCCCAAACTGGTAAAGTTTTGTGGAAAGAAAATGACAAAGGTGCCTATCATTCGACCCCCATGGTGTACAAGGATCAAATTGTTTATGGGACCAATCTTGGTCGATTATACTCAAGACATTATTTAACTGGTAAAATAAAGTATGCCGTTGATTTAGGAGCATCTATCGAATCAGAAGTGGTGGTTCATAATGGGATGGCCGTTGTTCACCTTAGAAATTATCAGATTACCAGCTTTGACGTTGAGACTGGCAAAATATTTTGGGCCTACAAAAGGTCAGTTCCTCATCTGACTACCTTGCAAAGATCGTCTAAACCTTTAATTTGGAATAATAAAATTTATGTTGGATTTGCAGATGGTTATCTGGTGAATATTTCTCTAGAAGATGGTGTTTTGCAATGGGAAAAGAAGCTGTCTACCAGTACCAAGTTTGTGGATGTCGACAACACCCCAGTTATATTAAATAATCGTCTTTATATTAATTCGCTGGCTGGTCCAATATATATGTTAGAAGCATCTACCGGAGCCGTATTAAGGCAGGGGGATTTTTCACCATCTAGACCGCCCCTTTTTTTAGAGGATAAATATTTATTTGGAACTTTTGATGGAGAACTTATATTAACAGATTTAAATTTAGAGATTATCAAGAAAATAAATCTTAATGCTGGTGGGATAACCAACATAATTTCATGGAAAGAATATTTGGTGGTGACGACTAGTAGAGGTCATGTCAGCATTTTAAATCCAAAAACTTTTGATCTTATTGAGAAAAAACATCTAGGTCATGCCAATTCCTCGGTATTTGGGGATTTGGCGACATCCAACGGCATCCTGGCGGTCTATTCATCACGTTATCGCTTATACGTTTATCGCTAGTAGTTTCGAGAATCATTTAGAACTTTTTATTTTCTTTTATTCATTTCTTTCAAATAAGTTTTGATCCAACCTAAATCTAGCTGATCTACGATACTGGAATTGGAGCTAGTTGAATCATAGGAGGCAATTGATCTTTGATCTTTTTGATATAACAGCGAATTGATAAGAATCATATTGGAGAAAATAGTGGTTTTAAATAGTATGGAAGCATGCAGTTTGCTAGGAATGAAATGTTTCTTTTGATCAATACCAGATAGTAAATTTTCAAACTTATAATAATTAGAGCTGGCCCCATTTTCACACAAATATTCTAATTCTTTGTATAATTTTAAGGCATGAGTATCAATTGCTTGTTTAACCAGACTTTCAGCTTGTTTGAAATCGGCGACTTTGTTTTGCTTGATTATATCTGCAAGCGTTGGTTGGTTTTCCCCAAAAGAAAGAGGCAGCATTAACTCTGGAAAAAGGGCTAAATATTCTTCATTCCAAGCAGCGGTGTCCAATGAAAAATTTAGATTAATGATATTATTAGCTGTATTTGTAGTATCTGTATGAGGAATTTGATTACGCAACTCAACTATAGAAGAGTGAAATCCAGGGCACACATCGATTATTTTCTCGGAGGTCCCAGTCATTCCGGTCAGTGTTTCATATTGAGATAGCAACAGCATGAAATAAGTATTTTTATAGCTGGAGGAGTTTAACTCGTTTTGCATTTGAGTGCTGTCTTGATTAATGTGGCTGGAAGCAGGAGTTCGTGATCGATTACCTTTAAAGCTGTCAGTGTTCATGTTCATGACATGAAATTTGGGAGTGCTGCCTAAAAAATCACTTTTGTTTTTATATCGGGCCATCTTGTTTTCTATAGTTTCGGGAGTTTTAAATTTAAAACCAGAAGTACAAGATGTTAGTAAAGTAATGAGCAGTAAACTGTTTAGCGAATTAAGAATTTGTTTTTTCATAAAAGCTCCTATTGGGCCCATAAGCACAAATGACACCTCCTTTCATCGGTTTATAAAAACTAATCATTGATACCAATTATCTAATCGGCAAAAAAAAAATTGTAATCTTTAAATTAATTGAGTGTCCTATCTTCGTGATATAAGGATGAGTTTTAAAAAATACTTGATTTATTCTATTAAGTATTGTCAAATAACCATCACTTCTAAATATTTTTTAAGGAGCAAATAATGAGCGACAGTTTTCTAACTGCGAGCCGCGAAATTGCTTGGAACATTCCGGCATGGTTTATATATAGTATGTATCTTGCTTTTATAATATCTGTTGGAATTTTTTTAAAGGGAGTTACTTCCAAATATCAATTCGTCACTCATCAAAAAGGTTTTAAAGAATTATATAGAGGTCAATTTAACTGGAAGGATACTTTTCAAGTTTTATTTTTGCAAGGTAAAGTACCTAGAGTTAAAACTGTGGGGCTTTTTCATGGTGCTATTTATTATGGTTTTATAATTTTAGTTGTAGCTACCACGTTAGTTATGATTCATATGGATTTTAAAATTGAGATTTTTAAAGGATTCGTTTATATTGCTATTTCTTTTCTGGCCGATCTGGCCGGGTTTTTTATTCTAATGGCTATCTTGTTTGCGTTTTATAGAAGGTACATAAAAAGGCCCGAATACTTGAAATCTTCCAGACCAAACCAAGAATTGCTTATGTATGTTTTTTTAATCTTAGTGGTTAAAACAGGTTTTTGGCTGGAAGGAATAAGAATACTTGGAACAGACATGCCAATAAACGAAATGTATTGGTCTCCTGTTGGTTATTTTTGTGCATATGTTTTTAACATGTTTAATTTGGAAATTGACCAGTGGAAACTTATCCATCAGATTATTTGGCTGATACACATGTTTCTGACGATGGGGTTTATTGCATCACTTGGTTATAGTAAATTTATCCATATTCTTATGGCCGTACTAAACAGCTTTTTAACTCCTTCAAAGCAAGGTGCAGTACTGGAACCTATGAATTTTGAAAATGAAAATGCTGAAACTTTTGGTCTTGCAAAATTCAATGAAACCTCTATGAAAAATCGGCTAGATTTACTCAGTTGCGTGGAATGTGGAAGATGCACACAAAAATGCCCGGCTAACCTGGCAGGAAAAAAACTTGACCCTAAATTGATTATCACGAAACTGAGGGATGCTGCTTTAAAGCTCAAACATGCCGGGGTAGATGATTGTGAGATCTGGGGAGAGCTTCCACTTTATGAATTTAACGAACTAGATGCTTGTACTACTTGTGGTGCATGCATGGAGGAATGCCCTGTTCAGATTGAGCATGTAAAACTTATCATGGAACTTAAACGCTATAAGGTTTTAACTTTAGCTGAAGTCCATCCCGATGCTGCTAACACTATAAACAACATAAAAGTTAATTCAAACCCATGGGGCATAGGAGACAGTGAAAGATTCAAGTGGGCAGACGGACACAATATTCCAGTGGCGGATCCAAATGTTGAAGTTGAATATCTCTACTATGTAGGTTGCGCTGGATCTTTTGATACTGATGCTCAAAAAGTAACTAAAACTTTCTGTGAGCTATTAAAAAAAGCTGATGTGAGCTTTGCGGTACTTGGTGAAAGTGAAAAGTGTTGTGGAGATGTTGTGCGAAGAGTGGGGGACGAGTATTCTTTTTATGAAATGGCCTTAGCTAATATTGAAACTTTCAAGAGCTATAAATTTAAAAAGATTGTCGTGACATGTCCACATGGGTTGCACACGATAGGTAAAGAATATAAAAAAATTGATAAAGAATTTAATTTTGAAGTGATTCATCATACCGAGTTACTAAGTGATTTAATTAAACTTGGAAAATTGACACCAAATAATCCTATAAATGAAGAGATTACCTATCATGATCCCTGCTATCTTGGCAGACATCACGGTGGATACGAACCTGTTCGTGAGGTTTTAAATTCTATTCCAGGTCTCAAATTAAAAGAAATGCCCAGATCAAAAGATATATCGCTTTGCTGTGGTATGGGTGGGGGAAATATGTGGTATGAGCTTCCTGAAGGCGAAGATCTTTGCAAGAATAGAATGAAAGATATTGCCTCAGTTAAGGCCCAAAGGCTCTCGACAGCATGTTTTTATTGTTGGACCAATTTTAACTCTAAAAAGGGTGATTGCGATCAAACGAAGGAACTTCCGATAGAAGATGTTGTACTGATCCTGGCAAAGTCAGTTTTCTAAATTGTCAAATACCATTAGATTTGTCGCGTCAGCCTGGTGCGCCGTAGAAATATATAAAAAATAATTCGATTTATTTTTGAATTTTCAAAGGTTTAAGAAATACCCGACTAACATAGGACTATTGACTATAATATCCCCGGATATTAACGTCGTCTTAATAAATCTGATATCCTTTTCCTGTCGGATTTATTACAACTTACAACGAGGGAGGCTTTAAAACCTCCCTTTTTTTATTCTGCTTCCGTTGACCAATCTTTATAAATAGCTTCTAGCCTTGGGGCGATCAACTTTTCGTACCTCACAAAAAGTGTTCGTCTTTGTTCATCCTTGTTGGCATGATAACAAAGCACTCTGAGAGTTTCCATATAACTGAGGGCCTGGCAAACCGTTTCTGCGTGGGCCATTAGGATATTGACTCTTTCCATCTCCATCCACGCTTTAGGATTGAATATTTTTCCCATTTGAGGTTTTAAACATTTGATAAGCAATTTGATAAAGCGTTTTTTAAAAATGTAGTGATAGGTAGTATATCTTTTAGTTATTTCGCTCTCTTTGTTTATTATTGCGCCGATCGGGTGTTTAAAGAAGATATTAGCGAAAAATCGACTAGGATCTTTGATTGCATATTTGACTATATCCTTTAAGGCCATGAGTGCTTGCACTTGACTGGTACCTTCGTACAGTAGGGGAGCAAAACTATCACGATGATATCTTCCCACCGCATATTCTTCCATAAATCCATATCCACCCAGCATTTGAATGGCCCTTTGAGATAAATTGGTGGCTGCTTCACACGCATAGTATTTAACCAGGGGAGTTCTCTTTCTTGTCCAAAGATAAGCGTCCTTCATTAATTTTTTATCTTCCTTGGATAATTCCTTACCATCTTTTTGTAATTGATCCAGTTTTTGAAAAATATCGTAATGACTAATGGTATCTACAATTAATGCTCTTAGCGCGTCTCTTTCTGTTTCATAGTCTTGTAAATTTCTTTGATAAAGGGGGAGCTCAACCAAAGGAACACCAAATTGAATTCTTTCTTCGGCGTATGCTCGAGCATAATGGAGTGATCCCTCGATAGTACCAAGGGCCTGAAGCGCTACTGCCAATCTAGCTTCGTTCATTAAATGAAGCATATATTGAAAACCCATATTTTTTTCACCAACCAGATATCCTAAAGTGTTTTCATATACAATTTCGCAAGTAAATGAGCCATGCAGTCCCATTTTGTCTTCATTTTTGGTCACTTGGTAATTTTGGATCTTTTCTCCGTTTTCCCCTATGATTTCCTGTTCAACGAAGAACATAGAAATCCCTTCTAAACCTTCAGGTTCTCCTTTGATGCGCGCTAAAACATATCCCAGTCCTCCACCACCATTGGTGATAAAGGCCTTAGTACCACTTATTCGGTAGGTATTGTTATCTTGTAAGATTGCCGTAGTGCGAATAGCCCCTACATCGCTTCCAGCTCCGGGCTCGGTCAGGCACATTGCTCCCGATATTTTGCCGCTGATAATTTGGGGAATATATTTGTCCTTAAACTCGACTGGACCAAAACGATCTAACATGTCAGCAATGGAAGTAAAAAAGGCAATCTGAGTGCAAGAAGATAAACAGGCCCTAGAAATCTGAGCGAACAAGGTCAAGTTCATAGCAAAAGGTAGCTCCATGCCTCCGTATTTTTTAGGTACACTTAGGCCAAAGATACCAAGTTCCACACACTCCTTATATAATGCATTTAAGTATTCATTGGGAATAGTTCTTCCGTTTTCTACATGACCAGCGTGATTTTTATCCATGTCCTTGGCACGGTTGCTAACTGCATTGGCTGTCCATTCACCAGTTTGGGTTAGAAGCTCTTCTAAAAATGCAATAACCTCGTCAGGGGAGTTTAAACCCTCTTCCGTTGGAAAAGCTGGAAAGTAAAGTGGGATAATGGTTTTCCAGTCTATGGCCGATTTAAAAAGCCATTGCCATTCTTTTTCGTCAGAGTAAAAATTCATCAGATTAATCCTTTAATCTAAAAAGTTAGTATTAAAATTATTATAAAATAAAAATGAATTGTGATCACCTTTAAAAGAAATTTATTTTACTGTAAGCATTTAATAGAGGGGTTTTTATTGCAAAAATCTTTTAATTAGTTTTATCATTAACCGATGCTTTTTATCCTACTTAAATACTTAAGGAGAATTCATGAATTTAAACCCAGTCTTCATTGTAGAAGCCAAAAGAACTCCCCAGGCCAAAGCAGGAATGGAACTTAAAGATGTTCAGGCACCATTTCTGGGGCATTACCTGATTCGTCATATTATGGACAAGCTTGGATTGCCAAATGATGTTATTGACGAAGTGATTTTTGGTTGTGTGGGTAATCCGGTTGATTATCCCAACATTGGTCGAGTTATAGGCCTTGAAGCCGGACTACATAAAAAAGTGCCGGGATGTACGGTTCATCGAAATTGTGCAGCTGGAATGGAAGCCTTGGCGCAAGCTTCCATACGAATAGCTAGCCAAAGAGATCATCTAATTTTTGCCGGTGGCGTGGAGTCCATGTCTAATATTCCTCTTTTGTTTAATAAAAAAATGACCAAGCTTTTTACTGATCTTTTTAAGGCCAGAACACCAGTGCAAAAATTAAGTGCATTGATGACGTTTCGACCTAGCTTTTTAGTACCTATCATTGCTATTCAAAAAGCTCTAACTGACCCTTTTGCTAACGTAAATATGGGAATGACTGCAGAAATTCTGGCCCGCGACTTTGGTATTACGAGAAGTGAGCAGGATGAGTTTGCTAATCGTAGCCATCAGCGAGCAGCGCAAGCTACTAAAAATGGTCGCTTTAAAGATGAGATTGTCCCACTTATTTATGGAAAAAAACTAGATAAAATACTCTATGAAGATAAAGGTTTTAGGGAAGATTCAACTGTAGCTGGGCTTTCTAAAATGAAACCTTTCTTTGACAAAAAAGCGGGGACCGTGACTGTTGGAAATGCTTGTCCGATTACGGATGGTGGCTCTTGTTTATTGCTGGCCAGCGAAGAGGCTATCAAAAAATATAATCTTGAACCTCTTGCTAAAATTATTAATTGGCACTTTCATGGATTGGAACCTGAGCGTATGGGAGCTGGTCCAATCCTGGCCATGGATGGAGCATTTAAAAGAAGTGGATTGAAATTATCAGATATGGATCTTTTCGAAATAAACGAAGCTTTCTCAGCGCAAGTTATTACAGTGCTTAGAGGCATGAAAGAGAAAAAAGTGGCGGATTTTTTTGGTCTCGACACTGTTTGGGGAGAGATCAATGAAGACAATTTAAATCCCAATGGCGGCGGAATTGCACTCGGACATCCAGTGGGATCTTCTGGTTCTCGAATTATTGTTACCCTTCTTCATGAACTCATGAAAAGAAAAGGCCGCTATGGAATCGCCACTCTTTGCATAGGTGGTGGTCAAGGTGGTGCCATGATTATTGAAAATTTAAAACGATAAGGTGGAGACAAAAATGAATTTTGAAAAAATATTATATGAACTAAAAGATAAGATCGCCTACATTGGTTTTGGATTCAATAGTTCAAAAAAAATGAATGTTCTTGATAAACAAACTCTTACGGAACTAAGAGATGTGTTTGAGATTATCAAAAAAGAAGTTGAAGGAAAAAAGATTACGGGAGTTATTTTACATTCGCTGACCCCTGGATGTTTTTTGGCCGGTGTTGACATTAATTTGATTTCTTCCCTCCAAAGTGAAGCGGAGATTTTAAGAATAGTTGAAGAAGGGCACACTATCTTTAATATGATTGAAGATCTTAAAATTCCTAAAGTTGCCTGTATTGATGGTGTTTGCATGGGCGGTGGATTGGAGCTTGCTTTAACCTGCGATAAAATTTTAGTAAGTGAATCAGATAATACGGTGCTGGCTTTACCAGAAGTAAAACTGGGGTTATTGCCAGGACTTGGTGGAACTTATCGGCTTCCAAGAAGAATTGGAATTCCCAATGCCCTCGATTTAATTTTAACTGGCAGTAATGTCAGAGCGAAAAAGGCCAAGCGTATGGGCCTAGTAGATGAAGTCTATGCTAAAGAGAAATTACTTGATATGGCCAAAATCCAGATGTTTTTAAGTGCCAAAAAACTTAAACGAAGTGAAGTCTTGGAAAAAATGATCACGAAACAGCTAGTGGTCAGAAAATTTATTTTTAAAAAAGCTAGGGAATCAGTGTTAGAAAAGACTAAAGGATTTTATCAAGCTCCGCTTAAGATTTTAAGTGTGATGGAAGCTGGTAGTTCTTGTAATCGGAAAGCAGGTCTTGCCAAAGAAGCTGCAGGTTTTACCCAACTGGCACTAAGCGAACAATCTAAAAATCTTAGGCACATTTTCTTTTTAGTAGAAGGAACTAAAAAATATAAGTCTGAACCAGTACATGATCGGGTAAAAAAAATAAAAAAAGGGGCAGTCCTGGGAGCTGGAACTATGGGGGGGGGAATCGCTTGGTTACTTGCAGATAACCAAATGTCACCATCATTAAAGGACGTAAATAAACAGGCTTTGGAGCTGGGGTTAAGCCAGTCATCTTCAGTTTTTTCCAAGAGTGTTAAGAAGAAACATATGACTGAAGAGGAATTTGAGCGTAAACAAAGATCAATTTCACCGACGCTTGACTATAATGGTTTTAAGAGCGTGGATTTAGTGATTGAAGCAATTGTTGAGAAAATTGATTTAAAAAAAGCGGTGTTCAAGGAATTAGAAAATTATGTTAATGATAATGCTATTATCACTTCCAACACTTCTTCGATTTCTATCGAGAAAATGTGTGAAGGATTAAAAAGACCTGAGCGTTTTTTAGGACTGCATTTTTTTAATCCAGTTAATATGATGCCTCTGGTGGAAATTATCACTCATAGTAAAGTAAGTGAAGAAGTCGTAAAGCAAATGCATGCATGGGCGCTGGCGGTTAAGAAGACTCCTATTATTGTAAATGACGGCCCAGGTTTTTTAGTAAATAGAATTTTAACTCCTTTTTTAAGCGAGACGGTGTGCTTATTGGAAGAGGGTGTTTCTATTGAACTGTTAGACCGGGCCATACTCTCGTTTGGTATGCCTATGGGGCCATGTCGACTTTTAGATGAAGTGGGATTTGATGTAGCCGTCCACGTTGCGGAGGTTATTTATGCAGCTTTAGGAGACCGATGCAAATCCTCGGATCTTTTACATCAATTTGTTCGCGACGGATTTCTGGGAAAGAAAAATCATAAAGGTTTTTATCACTATGGCGACCAGGGCAAACAAATGGGAATAAACGAAGAACTAAAAAAACTTTGCCCTAATCAAAATAGCAAAATGTCAGAGGAAGATATTCAAAAAAGATTAATTCTTCCCATGATTAATGAAGCTACCTATGCTTTACAAGATAAAATTACTGAACATGCCAGCACTATTGATATTGGGGTTATTTTTGGACTGGGATTTCCTCCCTTCAGAGGAGGGTTGTTAAAATATGCGGATAATGTCGGACTAATTAAAATACTTGCTGATTTGAAAGAACTTGAAGTAAAAGTGTCTAGTGATCGTTTTAAGCCAAGTCAATATTTGCAAGATATGGTGGCGAATAATAAAAACTTCTATAATTAAAAAAGGGGTGAACGGATGAATATTTTTGTATGTGTAAAACAGGTTCCGGATACGGAAACGAAAGTTGTCCCAAGTGCAGATAAAATATATATTGAGACTAAACAAGTAAAATGGGTGATGAATCCCTATGACGAATTTGCAGTCGAGCAGGCCCTTTTGATTAAAAGCAAAGACACCTCAGCTAATGTAACAGTGGTACGTGTAGGGTCAGTACAAGCTTCTACTGAAGCCTTAAGAACAGCCATGGCCATGGGAGCAGATGATGCTGTATTAGTGGAGGCAGTCGATAATATTGATTCTTTTATGATCGCGAAAGCATTAAAAGGTGCGATTGAAAAAGTTGGTAAGCAACCTGATCTTATCTTGTGCGGAAAACAAGCAGTAGATGATGATTGTTCTCAAGTTCCTCAAATCCTCGCCCAAATGTTTAATCTGCCTTCCGTCAGCGTGGTAAATAGTTTTGAATGGCAAGGAAATGATCTAACTTTAAAACGAGAAATTGAGGGTGGATCCATTGAAGTCTACAGCGTAAAAACTCCCTGCGTGGTATCTGTAACTAAGGGTCTTAATCAACCGAGATACGCCTCTCTTCCAGGCATCATGAAGGCCAAGAAAAAGCCGCTTGCTCAATATCCATTAAGTGAAGTAGGTGTTAGTGAAGCAGATCGAAAAATAAAGTACTCCAATGTTTCCTTACCACCTGAAAAACCCAAGGGAAAAAAATTCGACGCTATGGATGAAAAAAATATTCAAAAAGTGGTCGGCGAAGTAGCAAGCCTACTTCGTAATGAAGCAAAAGTAATTTAGGGGGATCAAATGGCAAAAATACTAGTTTTTACAGAACATAATAATGGCAATGTAAAAAATGTTACTTTAGAGATTCTGGGAAGATTAACTTCTCATCAAGTGGATGTCTGTGCGGTGGGGGATATTGGATCTGAATCAGAAAAAAAATTAGCAGAATATGGTGTCGCTAATATTCATATTGTTAAAGGCAGTCATTTAGAAAAATATTCTCCTGAAGGTTATGCTGATTGCTTAAAGAAACTTATTGAAACCAACGGATATGATTGTGTTTTTAGTGGATCAACTTCGATGGGTAAGGATGTCATGCCCAGACTTGCAAGTATGTTTAGTGCTGGTATGGTTTCGGAAGTGGTAAATTTTTCTTTTGAGGGAGAACAGTTTAAAGGAATACGGCCTATGTTTGCGGGCAAGTGTCTCTCTCAAGTTGAATTTCTGGGTAGCAAGCCTCATTTTATCACAGTCCGTCCGAATGCTTTAGGGATGAGTGATCCTAAAAATAAAGGTGCTGGAAAGAAAAATGACATTGCGGCAGTTGCTTGTGAAATTAAAGCAATTATCAAAGATATGGTTAAATCTAAATCAGATAGGCCAGATTTAACGGAGGCAAATATTATAGTTTCCGCCGGAAGAGGACTTAAGTCCAAAGACAACTTTCCCATTATCAACGAATTGGCTGACGTTTTGGGGGCGACAGTCGGTGCATCCAGAGCACTCGTCGATGCTGGTGAAGCACCTCACTCTATGCAAGTCGGTCAAACTGGTAAAGTGGTTTCCCCAAGCTTATATATTGCCTGTGGAATTTCTGGGGCCATTCAACATTTGGCAGGAATGCGAACTTCTAAAATAATTGTAGCCATTAATACAGATCCGCAAGCACCGATATTTGAAAAAGCAGATTATGGGATTGTCGGAGATCTATTCAAGGTTGTGCCCGCATTAACAGCGGAATTAAAAAAGATTTTGTAAAAATTTGTTTTGAAGTTATTTCATGTGCGGATTTTGCGGCAAGTGATTTATGGTGTATTTATGTTTGGTGAGTGCTGCAATAGTGGCGTTGGAAGGTGGTAGCTTAAACATAACTGCCGAAATAAGCAGATGATCTTGAAGACCGAGTAAGCACAACAAGTCGTATATAAAAATTCTTCTTTTGGTTTTTTTTAATAATGGGCCATTTTCTGTTAAGCTTTCGTTTTCAACACCATTGACATAGATATCATTAATTCCCTTTATGGCGATAGCGCTGAAATTTTGGGCAATGGCGATTTTAGTTATTTCTTTAATGGAAAGTTTATAAATATAATTGCCTACTTCTTCGTAGTGATGCTCACTAAGGTCTTTTTTTAGAATGTATTTAAGTATTTTTTTAAAGTGATAAAATAAGATTTTAAAGAGAGAGGGGATGGATAGTGGATCGTTTGGTTCAATTAAGATGATAGCTTTTTTAGAAACCCGAAGCATTTCGTAAAGAGCGATAAGTGGCCTTGGAAAATGATGAAAGGATTCTTTACAAAAAGCATAATCAAATTGATTATCGCTAAAGGATAATGATTCAGCATTTTCAACCTGAAAATCGGGAATAAGATTGTTTTGCTTAGCTTCAATTAAAAGAGTGTCTGATATATCGGTTGCCAGACAAGAACAACCATGCTTGATGATGTATTGGGCATCCAATCCAAATCGTCCATCACCGACAGTTAACCAAGTTGAATTAGGATCGCTGTGTAATATTGGTTGTACTAGCTTTTGCATACGCGCCAGTCGCCAAAAACCAGCGTTATCTTGTAATAACCATTTCTTCGCAAGTTCTTCTTTGCTTGCCCCTCGCTGGTAATTTGCAAAAGTCAAAGCATGTTTTTTATAACTTTGATTTATGAAGTGATCAGAACTGTTCATTAAGAAAACCTTATCATATTCTTGTGTGGATTATATTTTAGTCGATATGGTTGTTATGATTCAAGTGAATAAGATAATAGTGTTGTGAATATTTTTACAGATCAATAAAGATTTCGTGTTTTTATTGTCAAGATATCAATTCTGTTGTTAGTATCACTTGGTTTTTATCAACTCTTTCTCAAGGATTTATTATGTGGTTTTTTAACGACGAAGAACGCGAATTACAAAAAATGGTACGTGATTTTGCGCTTAATGAGTTGGCCCCTGTGGCAACCGAACACGATGAAGAAGAAAAATTTAATATAGCTGCCTTTAAGAAAATGGGAGAATTGGGACTACTTGGGATTACTGCTGATCCAGAATATGGTGGTTCAGGTCTTGGAGCAACTGCGGCAACGATTGTTATGGATGAATTTGGTTACGCTTGTGCTTCAAGTACGCTTAGCTATCTGGCGCATACTATTTTATGTGTAAACAATATTCAAAATAATGCCAGTCCTGAGCAAAAAGAAAAATACCTTCCCAAACTTATCACTGGGGAACACATTGGATGTATGGCCATGACCGAACCAGATTTTGGTTCAGATGCAGTTGGTATGCAAACTAGGGCCAAAAGAGATGGTGATTACTATTATTTAAATGGAAGTAAGATGTGGATAACCAACGCCCAATACGCTGACGTAGCTTATACTTATACCCGAACAGGTGATGGGAAAAAAGATTTGACGACTTTTATAGTTGAAAAAGGAACACCAGGTTTTTATTTTTCTAATGCTCTTCACAAAATGGGAATGCGCGCTTCTCCTACCGGAGAGTTGGTCTTTGAGAATGCTAAGGTTCCTCTAAAGAATAGAGTCGGTGAAGAGGGTGATTCAATTTATCATATGATGAAAAATCTTGAGCTTGAGCGTATTACCATATCTGGTATTTCTCTTGGGATCGCTAGAGCATGTCTTGATATGTGTTTAAAATATGCTAACGAAAGAAAACAATTTGGTAAAACCATTGGCCAATTTCAAATGATGCAAAAAATAATTGCAGACATGTCGACTAATGTTGAGATGATGAAACATTTTCTCTATTCGGTATGTAAGGACTACGATAATGGCAATAAGGGAAGAGTAGTAGCGGCTCAAATCAAATTAGCATTACCAAGACTTACTACTCAAATTTGTCTTGATGCCATTCAATTGCATGGTGGTATGGGGTACTCCAGAGAATTTCCGCTAGAAAGATTTCTTCGAGATAATAAACTCAATGAAATTGGCGCCGGAACCAACGAAGTTATGGTTATGATTATTGCTAAAACACTTCTACGTGAAGCGATGCCAAGTTAGTTGTAAAAAGTGCCGCAAGTCCGACACATAATTACTAAAAAGGAAAGTGCATGAAAACAGAAATGGATATGTGGAATATTTTTAAGAGAATGCCTAAGAAAGTTCATGTGGGTGATATAACCATACGTGACGGTTTTCAACATGAGGAAAAATTTGTATCAACCAGGGCCAAGATATATTATGCAGAAGAAATGATTTTTGCTGGGTGTAGACATATTGAAGTGACTAATCTGGGAAGTAGTTTTTTAATGCCCCAGTTTTCTGACGCCGAAGAGATTTTGGCTTACTTTAAAGGTGAAGTTTTTAAAAAGAAATGTGAAAAACGGGGAATCAATCCCAAAGATATCTGTTTTACGGCCGTGACTATTCGTGAAAAAGCGGTGGAGAAGGCCATTGAACTAAAACAAAAAGGGGTTGGACCGGATCGAGTGTTGATGATGGTTTCCACCGAAGAAGAACATCACTTTGCTAATTCGGGTACCACCCTACCTGATTATTGGAAAGAAGCTGAACGAGCGATAAAAAAGTGTAATGATGTAGGTATTAAAATGTGTGGTACGGTATCCACCATTTGGGGTAGTCCTATTGGTGGAGCGACGGATATGAAAGAAGCTGTGGAATTTACCAAGAGATGGTTTTCCATTGGAGCCAATGATGTTGAACATGCTGATCACGATGGTTCAGCTTCAGCCCCCCAAGTATATCGTTATTTTTCTATGATTATGGATGCAGTAGATAATCCTCATAAGCAAATTGCTCATTTTCATGAAACCAAACGTATGGCTTCGGCTTCCATTTTAGCGGCTTTGCAAGCCGGAGTTTCCAATTTTGAAGCAACTCTTGGTGGACTCGGAGGACAGCCGGCTAATTTTCTAGATGATTGTCCAGTACCAGGTACTGGAGAGTATTACTACAAAGACCCACGCTATGTCGGTCTGGTTTGTATGGAAGATACACTTGTGCAACTTCATGAAATGGGAATTGAAACTGGCTATGATATTGACCGAGTGATTACCCTTGGTCAGCAGCTGGAAAAAACCATGGGTAAACGTCTACGCAGTGAAGTTATTATTAATGGTAGAACCGTCAAAGAAGGACATATGCACTTTGCTCGTCCAGGTCTTTTTAAACTTAAGCAAAAATTTGGAGAACAACCCGGACAGAAATATCCAAGCGAATGGAATTAAAGTTCCGGGTTAATTATAGTTTAACTTGCTAGATTATTCGCACACTGTTCCTATTACCACATTTGATTCTTCGTGGCTTAGGCCTTTACAAGATTTACATTCAGGTTCGAAACACTCGAACGCTTTACCACCTGTACATTTTTTAAGATGAAGAGGTCTACACACCTGAGGTGGAGTAGTAGGTGTAGTTTTTTTGCTACTTTTTTTGCTACTACTGTCTTTGTCTTTACTGTCAACTTTGTCGTCAACAGGATTTGGTGCTACTGTTGGTACTGGTGTTGGTACTGGTGGCCAGGGCGTGATGGTACGTTTTGTTCCATTGAATATAATTAAGCGGCTAACTTCATAATCACTTGGTATTTGTGCTCGCAGGGAGCCAATATCATTACAGGGAGATGAGCCAGAACCGCACCCAACAATATCACCATCTTTTAATTTTATACCAGGTAGTGGGCTCATTATTATGTGATTTTGAATATCAGTATAAGGCCCAGGAAGAAATCGATTTGCTAAGGAGTCCAAGCTTTCTGCGGGGTAAATTAAAAGAAAAGAGTTATTAGAGAATTTTTGATCGTAAACTAGTGCAAAGTTGAGGTTAATGTCATAGGTGGTAGCAAACCCATTCGGTGTCATCATGGCTATCTCAAAGCTTTTTGGTACTGGACTTTGTCCGATAGGAAAACTCATTCCACCATATTGTGATTTGTTGGAGATAAAGAGCGGTTCATCGATAAGCGATGTTCTGATCGATTTATAATAGTTACCCCAGCCTCCTGCTGTTTTTATGTGTTGAAAGTAAATTTTGGAAGGATCTCTAGAGGCATTATGAAAGTAACCATAAAGCAGTAGATTTTCTCTTCTTATAAGGATCAGCTCATTTATTTTGAATATTTTTTCCAAGATGACTTCGTTTTCAATGTTAAAGGCAGTGCTCAAGGAAGGAGTAACAGGCTTTACTGACGTCGGTATTGGGAGGACATTGTAAAAATTATTTTTTTCGAAAATCCTTACCGATCCATCGACGTTACCACCAGTGGTTTGATTTTTTGCTTGGTAATGATTAAAAGTTTGACCGGGAAGAAGTGTTTTAACTAATTTATTTCCGTTTTCAAATACTGCAACCTTTCCAGAAAAAACATCCATGGTCACGTGATAGGCTAAATTGGTCTCTCTAACTTGCAACTTATACTCGGTTCCTCGAACTCCTAAGGCAATCGATGGAGTTTGGATCAACATTTCTTCGTTGTTGTTTTTATCTGCGTATAGGACTTGTAGAGTCCCCTTGATAAGTTTAAACAAGGTTGAACGTTCATTAACTTTGTGAAAGAGAAATTTTTTAAAATAAAATTCACTGTCAGGTCCAATTTGTAAAACAGTTTTATCATTTAAGAAAATTTTAAGAAACTGTTTGTCATCAATATTCGCGCTATTGGTAGTTTGAATTAAATCGTGCAGATAAACATTATTCAGATCGGGATTTACAGTGTTATCAAAACTTACGGGGGAGAGAGAATCAATCTCAGGGATTAATTTATTGGTTCTTTTGATATAGTTCCCTTTACTGGTAATAATTTTACCGATGGGAAGTTCGTAAGAAACATGAGCCGTGGCAGACACGTCTTGATTTACGGTGTTTTTTTCCATAAAATAAGCGGTTAAAACAGCACCTTTAGTACGTGGAGGAAGCTCCTTACAAGTATAGACGATGGTCTTTCCTGCTGGAGGATTGGGCTCAATATAACGATGGGCCCGATTTTTTACATCTGGGTTAGCAAGGCATTTAAAATCGACTAACGATTTTTCAAAATCAGCGTTTGCAACAGTTGGTGCTGCAGGATTAACTCCTTTGTAAAGTTCAGCTCGAAACAAAGCTGCTGTTTGAGTTATATGTAGCTTCAATATGCCTTCTAGCTGGTCTTTTTGAATTTCTCCGACAAATTGCTTAGATTTCATGCTACCTTGGTTTGCCAGATAAATAACGGCTCCCATAACAGCAACTCCTACGAGGATTGCCATACTAAGTGCGATATATCCGTTATTTTTTTTCATAAAAGATCCTTGGTTTTTTATTTAAAGTTTATTATAAAATTCTATCACGAATGCTCAAATAAATAATTCTATGTTTCAGTTATAGGTAACCAGATGAAATTAATTGATTTATTTTGTCTACATTAGGTAGTTGCAATTTAAGCTGATGCTAAAAGTAGGCAGTTTGACGTAAAAAAGGTGAGTTCTTTTCTCAAGATATTTAAATAAAATATATTTAAATAAAAAAGCAGTTAATTATAATCTTGCCCGAGAAGCTTTCATAATAGCAGCCACTATGTGGGTATCTTTATCTTCCTTTTGCGTTAGTTGACTTGTCATTTGCGGGAATATTTTTAGATCTTTATTCCTTTGTTCATTTATTTCTTGCACTTCAAATACCTGATCGTAAGCTTTAATTTGCAATTGATGATCGTTCATTGAAGTCGTGATATTTTCTTTTTTTAAATCTGTGATAGATATAGCAAAAATTTCATCTTCAAATAAAAAATGCACCTCGTTTGATTTTCCTGAAATTATTTTAAAGTTCAAAATGTCATTATCTATTTTTATTTTCATATTAACTCTTTAAATGTTCCTGAATCCAATGAGGGTTTTCCATGGGGTTACTTTTTCTTTTTTATCATCCTGCAAGGATTTTTCTTTTTTTATAAGTAAAAAGGCGGCAATTAGTTTAGCCTTTTGTTCCTTGGTAAGAGGTAGGTGGCTTTTTTTCATAGTTTATATCCAGTTAGGTTTACGTTTTTCAAGGAGAGCATTCATACCCTCTTGGCCTTCGCTGCTCACTCTGATTTTGGCAATTTCTCTGCAGGTGTATTCAATCAGCTCATGACCTTCTTTTTGTAATACATTTTTAATAAGTGCCTTAGATGCCATGGCTGCCGATGGTCCAGCTTGCAGAAAATTATTAATAGCTTCATTGGCTTTTTCTTCGAGCTCTTCAGGTTCAACGACCTTATGAACTAGTCCAATTTTTTTAGCATGTTTTGCCTTGAACATATGGCCACTTAAAAAAAGTGCTCTGGCATGTGATTGGCCAATTTTAGCAACGACAAAAGGAGAGATGGTAGCAGGTAAAAGTCCCAGTTTTACTTCGGTAAAACCAAATTTAGCTTTAGAGTGAGTGATGACAAAATCACAAACCGCCACCAATCCACATCCACCACCCAAAGCGGCACCATTAATTTTACCAATAACCGGTTTTTTAAAATTGTTAATTGTGAAAAATAGGTTTGCCAGATTTTGACTATCTTTGAAGTTTTCTTCTTCAGAATAATTAACCATGCTTTTCATCCAATTTAGGTCAGCTCCTGCACAAAAGGATTTTCCATTACCAGTTAAAACCACAAGTCTTACAGAATCATCTCGATCTAATTCTTTAAAAAGTTTAGTTAGTCCCAAGATCAATTCATCATTAAATGCGTTATGAATGTCAGGCCTATTTAAGGTTATAAGAGCAACCCCTCTTTCATCCTTTTGAAATTTAAATAATTCACTCATGATTTTCTCCAATTACATTCTGAATAATCCAAACTTAGTTTCGGGTATCACTTCATTTAAAGATGCAGAGATGGCCAGGCCTAAAATATCCCTGGTTTGCAGTGGATCAATAATTCCATCATCCCATAGGCGCGCCGTTGAATAGTAAGCACTTCCTTCTTTTTCATATTTTTCCAAAATCGGACGGTGAAATTCTTTAACCTCTTCAGAAGTCATGGGTTTTTTTCCTGAAGCTTCTAAGGCTTGCTGTTTGACGGTGGATAATACATTAGCAGCTTGTTCACCACCCATAACGGATATTCTTGAATTAGGCCACATCCATAAAAACCTTGGATTGTAGGCCCGTCCACACATACCGTAATTTCCGGCACCAAAAGAGCCACCGATCAAAATAGTGAATTTAGGAACTGCCACCGTTGAGACGGCGGTTACCAGCTTGGCCCCATTTTTAGCGATTCCTTCCCATTCATATTTTTTTCCCACCATAAAACCAGTGATGTTTTGTAAAAAGATGAGAGGCGTTTTTCTTTGTCCACAAAGTTCTACAAAATGAGCACCTTTTTGCGCCGATTCGGAGAACATGATGCCGTTGTTATTGCCAATGATTCCTACATTGTGTCCATGAATGCGGGCGAAGCCACAAACGATGTTTGTTCCGTATCTCTCTTTAAATTCATGAAACTCACTACCATCCACCAGTCTGGCAATAATTTCTCGAATATCAAAATGTTTGCGATAATCTTTAGAAACGATTCCATACAAATCTTCTTGCGGATAAAGCGGATTTTTAACAGGATGAGTATCTTTTTGCCCATGAGCTGCACCCAGGGATTTATAGTTTAAATTTTCGATAATGTTTCTGGTGATGATAAGTGCATCTTCCTCGTTTTCGGCAAAATGATCGGCTACCCCTGATTCGTGAGTGTGCACTCTTGCTCCACCCAGCTCTTCTGCGGTTACTTCTTCTCCCGTGGCTGCTTTAACTAATGGTGGTCCGCCAAGAAAAATAGTGCCGTTACCTTTTACAATAATCGTTTCGTCACTCATAGCAGGGACGTAGGCGCCTCCGGCAGTACATGAACCAAGCACTACGGCAATTTGTGGAATGCCTTTGGAGGACATTTGCGCTTGATTATAAAAGATGCGACCAAAGTGTTCTTTGTCTGGGAAAACTTCATCTTGCATAGGAAGGAAGGCCCCTCCCGAATCCACCAGATAAATACAAGGGAGCCTATTTTGTAGGGCGACTTCTTGGGCCCTTAGATGTTTTTTGATAGTCATGGGAAAATAAGTTCCACCTTTAACGGTGGCATCGTTGGCGACAAACATGCATTCAACGTTGTGTACTCTTCCTATACCAGTGACGATGCCGGCCCCAGGTACCTCATTATCGTAGAGTTCATAGGCTGCCAGTGATGAAAGTTCTAAAAAAGGAGAGCCTTCATCTAAAATTTTTTCGATACGTTCCCTAGGCAGCAGTTTCCCTCGAGAGTGGTGCCGTTCAACATTTTTTGGTCCACCGGCTTTTTTAATAATGGCAAGCCTGGCCTTTAATTCATGATTAATTTCCTGGTGGTAGCTTAGATTTTCTTGATAGGCTTCACTGTCCGGATTAATTTGGGTTTTGATAATATCCATGGTTACCTCAGGTCGTGGTTTTTTAGAAGCTATAAAAATAACCTAGTCAAAGACAAGTGGCAAATTACATTTTAGGTTCTTAAAAAGAAAATTATTGTTCTACGCATAGGAGGCGGTGAAGTTCATTGCAACTACGGTCAGTGTCATTTATGGCCGTAGAGTCTATACTTACCAAATTTCCCGTAGCTCCGGTAAAGGCAGTGCTGGTCCAATTGTTGCAATCATTACCAGTTGTATAATCATCATTTATACCAGTGTAAATAGTACCTGCGGTGGCATAAAATGCAGACAATAGATTAAATTCTAAAATGCCATCAACATTAGCAGTACCTATAACTACGGCGCCTCCGGTGCGACGATATTCTCGACCTGCAGAAAGAACCCAATCGATATGCTCACCGACACTTCCAGTACCACAATCAATAGTGGTGCAGGCACGCCTATTGACTCCATCCACTAGAAAGGCTTTAGCACTACCAGTATTAGGTGGTCTTGATGCCGTGCAAATCGCATCTGCTGCCACTATTCCGTTTCCGGATACCACCAAGTTTCCTCTGGTGTCGTTGTTGGATATAAAAATATGACAATAGTTTTTGCCATTACAGGGCACGGTAGGTTCACTTGTGTTACTTAAGTCACAAGCATACAAGACAGTGATAAGAATAAACATTAGAAATGTGTTTTGCATGGCATTCTCCCTCAGATTTATCGTAACCTTGCTCAAATATGATATCTAAGGTTGTCCTATTTGAAAAGATTAGTTATGTTTATTTGGTTTAAATTTAGATGAGGAGTTTTTCGTGGGAAAAAAACAAGTGAAATTCATGTGTACCGCTTTTCGAGATGGTTTTCAGTCGGTTTATGGAGCAAGAGTTTTAACCAAAGATTTTCTTCCTGCGCTTAAAGCTGCTAAAGATGCTGGCATTGATTATTTTGAAGTTGGTGGAGGTGCTCGTTTTCAATCCCTTTATTTCTACTGCAACGAAGATGCCTTTAAAATGATGGATGAGGTGAGAAAAACAGTAGGCCCGAGTGTTCAACTACAAACCCTTGCTAGAGGGGTGAATGTGGTGGGTCTTGAATCACAGAGTTCTGATATTATCGATTTGCATGCCAAGCTTTTTAAAAAACATGGAATTGATACCATTCGAAATTTTGATGCCCTAAACGATGTAAACAATCTGATTTACTCCGGACAATGTATTAAAAATCGAGGGCTGCGCCATCAGGTTTGTGTTACACTCATGGAGCTTCCTCCTGGATGCACAGGTGCGCATGATACTGATTTTTATTTAAGAACTCTTAAAGAAATTTTGGATAAGGATATTCCATTTGATTCAGTTTGTTTTAAGGACGCTTCAGGTACCGCAGTTCCATCCAAGGTTTTTAATACCATAAAAGCCGCTAGAAAACTTTTACCAGAAAATACTTTTATTCACTTTCATACTCATGAAACCGCCGGGTGTGGAGTTATCGCCAATCAAGCCGCGCTGGATGCTGGCGCAGATGCAATTGATTTATCACTGGCTCCAGTCAGTGGTGGAACTTGTCAACCGGACGTGATTGTTATGTGGCATGCACTTCGTGGTACAAATTATGAATTGGATGTGGATATAGATAAAGTTAGAGACGCCGAAGAAATTTTTAAAGAGTGTATGAAAGATTATTTTCTACCTCCTGAGGCAACGGCAGTTGAACCACTTATTCCTTGGTCACCTATGCCAGGCGGAGCTTTGACGGCGAATACTCAAATGATGAGGGATAATGGTATTATGGATAAATACCCGGATATGATCAAGGCCATGAAAGAAGTCGTTGAGAAGGGGGGCTTTGGTACTTCGGTTACCCCGGTCAGTCAGTTCTATGTGCAACAAGCTTTAAATAATGTGATGTTTGGCAAATGGAAAAAGATTGTTCCTCAATATGGCCAGATGGTACTGGGATATTTTGGTAAGACCCCGGTTGAGCCTGATAAAGAGGTTGTGGCGATATCTAAAGAACAACTAAAACTTGAACTCAATTTAAAACCCGTTTTGGAATTGAATGATGCAGATCCATTCAAAGGCATTAAAGCTGCTAGAAAAATTTTGAAGGAAGCACATCTGGAAGAGAGTGAAGAAAATATTTTTATTGTATCAACTTGCAAGGAAAAAGGCGTAGCCTTTTTAAAAGGGCAAGGAGAACTTTCAGTTAGAAAAAATTCTTTAAGTGCGGCTAAAAGCGAGGTTGGAAAGAGTGATGAATACACGGTAACTGTAGATGGAGCAAAATATAGTGTTAAATTTGACAATGATCAAGTGATCGTTAATGGATTAAAACATGCGGTGGACATTAAGGAAGGCATCGATGCCAATTCCAATTACAGTGGGACAGGTACTCCCATCTGTGCTTCCATGCCAGGAACTGTGTTCAAGATAAATGTCAAAGAGGGTAGTATTGTTAAGGAATCGGAATCAGTCATGATTCTTGAATCCATGAAAATGGAAATTCCCGTGGGTGCTCCGGGAAACGGAACCATTGAAAAACTTTTGGTACAAAAAGGCCAAAGAGTGGCGGTTGGAGATGTACTTTGTTATCTTTCAAACTAGGGATTTAAATTTACTAAAGACATAACAATGTGATTTAGATAGACTTAGCAACAAAAAAGGAAGGTTTTATGAACGTTTATATTTTATCAGGGGCCCGTACTCCAAGTGGTAGTTTCAATGGAACACTTGCTAATGTACCAGCACCTCATCTTGGTGCAACTGCAATTAAAGGTGCAGTCGAAAGAAGTGGTGTCGATGCTAATAAAATAGATGAAGTCTTTATGGGCAATGTCGTGCAAGCGGGACTTGGACAAGCCCCTGCAAGACAAGCAATGATCTATGCTGGTCTTCCAAAAAGTGTTGGCGCAACGACCATTAATAAAGTTTGTGGTTCAGGAATGAAAACCATAATGTTGGCAGCTCAAAGTATAAAAGCAGGTGATAATCAATTAGTAGTTGCTGGTGGAATGGAGAATATGTCAGCGGCACCTTATTTTATTCCTCAAGGACGAAACGGATATCGCTTTGGAGATGGCCAGTTAAAAGATAGCATGCAACACGATGGACTTTTTGATCCGTACGGGCAAGTGGCCATGGGAGTATACGCGGAAAAGTGCGCCAATCATTATTCATTTAGCAGAAAAGAACAGGATGATTTTGCTATCGAATCATTCAAGCGGTCCCAAAATGCTATCAAAGAAGGAATCTTTAAAAGTGAAATCGTCCCAGTGATTGTTAAAAATAGAAAAGAAGAATTGACGGTGCTTGAGGATGAAGGACCATTTAAAGTTAAATTTGATAAACTACCGACTTTGAAACCGGCCTTTGATCCAAATGGGACGGTCACTGCAGCGAACTCTTCAACCATAAACGATGGTGCAGCAGCAATAGTTTTGGGTGGGGAAGAGTATAAAAATCAAGCGAAGTTCAAGGTAGTAGCTTATGCTAGTCATTCGCAAGATCCTGAATGGTTCACCACTGCTCCCGTTAATGCTATAAAAAAATGTTTAGAAAAAGCGCATATGAAAAAAGAGGATATAGATTTATTTGAAATCAATGAAGCCTTCGCCGTAGTGACTATGGCAGCAATGAAGGAATTTAATCTTTCCCACGATAAAGTTAATATTTATGGTGGAGGTGTAAGCCTTGGTCACCCTATTGGATGTTCAGGAACTAGAATTATGGTTACCCTTATGAACGCTATGGAGAGAAAAAATGCTAAGTTTGGCATGGGTGCCATCTGTATTGGCGGTGGCGAAGCTACGGCCATGATCATCGAAAAACTATAAGAACCGAATCATTTTTTAGGATTATTGTTTTCTACAAATTGTAGTTACTCCAAGTTCTGGTTCGCCATTTTCGCAATGCACTTCAGAGGCAAGCGTTAATATTTTTTGTATGCATTTTATACAAGAGAAGGCAGGTTTGAAGTTAGTCAGCTAGTAAAAATTATATACATAGTCTTTTTGATAGGAGGGAAGATACAGTCGTGATAGCAATGTCAAAGGATTAGACTAAGGAATAAGGGAGCAAATGATTATGAAAAAAATAATTGGGTTCGCACTTTTGATCGTTTTGAACTTAACTGCCATACAAGCACGAGTGATTGAAGACGTTTCTGGAAATTACGAAGTTAAATATAAAAAGAATTTTTTTGGAGAATCCAGTTTTACACTTACTCTTCATGCTCTAGCTGATGGGCAAACCGAAGGGAATATTGATTTCTATTCAGAAGAATTAGGCAAGTGTGATAACTTTCCAAGTGCACCAAATAGTCCGGACTATGGTTATGTGGTTTATTACGATACTGACGATAGACTTACCAAATTAGATTTAGGTTCAGCTCGAAGACATCAAATTCAAAATACTATTTTTTGTGATTCAGGTTGGTACATTTTATTAATTGAAATACCTGTAGGTGCTTTTAGCAATGGCAATACAGAATCAGCATGTGGCTTTTATATTCAAGATGCAAATTTTAAAATTTTGGTGGATAAAAAAGCAGTTATGACGAAGCTACTTTAGTCTTGCCTGGAGTACTTAGTCGCAAATAAGAACCGCGCACCTTATCCAAGAAGGGCGTTGATATCGACGTGCTGTTTTACCAGTTTAGAAAAGATAATAAATTTTTCTTCATCGCTTTTGAAAAGCAGGGCTTCCATCTTATCAATTTTTTTGGCGACAGTGAACGTATCATCCCTGGTTAAAAGCAGCGGAATGTTTTTTTCATTGGCATTGGCGATAATGTTGTTGGGAGGAATAATATTGTTGGTTAAAACAATACCGGATGCTTCTGTTTCAATAGATGCAACAATAATATCGCTACGATCACCGCTTACAATTAAAAGTTTATCTTTTTTGCTTAGGTATTCTTTCTTCATTACTTCATTTAAAGACATGGAGCCGATGTAGATATTTTTTATGTATTTATAGACGTGGTGTTCGGCACATAGAGGAGTGGCGAGTAGGTCATCGGCTATTTGTTTTAGCAGAAGTGTTTTTAAATTGCTCTCGTAGGGAATAATGCCAAAAACCTTGATGCCTAGTTTCTTGATGGTGTCACAGACTTCCTCGGATTTTATATCTTCCATGTCGTGAATTTGATTGAGTATGACTCCTTTAAAATTTACGCCGGTTTCAACAATATTATATTTAATGAAGGTAAGCTCATCCATGATAGTGTCGGCATTGCCTCTTAGGATAATCACCAGTTCGGCTTCTGTAAGCTTGGCAAGTCTAAGAGCACTCATGCCAATGCTGGCCCCATGAGTGAGGTAGTTAGCTCCTTCTATTATTAAAACGTCATGGTTTTTTTCAAATTCCGCAATATGACTGTTTAATTTTTCTTTTAATGAAATTTCATCATACATATAACGAAGCTTGGAATGTTCAAATCCCAAGGTCATATCTTGAGGTTCCACATCCAATCTAAGGGTTGATTGAATCAAATCAGCATCGTAATCCCATAATTTTTTATGGGAATATCGCATGCGATCTCCCAAAGGTTTCATGTAAGCAATTTTCTTCTTGGTGTTTTTTGACAAAGCGATGGTGAGAGAAGTTTTTCCAACGTTTGGTACCAAAGATGCAAAAATAATTTTTTTCATGAAGTATTCCTTATTTAATTAAAATTCTGGCATCCACTGCTTTAACTCCACTATTTTTTTCATAAATAACCAGCGGATTAATTTCTATGTCACTTATTTGATTGAAGTGTTTAAGGATTAGGGCCACTCGTAAGATGACATCTATAATAGAATCAATATCCTTAGGCCCCATTCCTCGCACTCCTAGTAGCAAAGGGTAGAGTTTGGTTTCTTTAAGCATATTATGAATTTCAGCTTTGGAGAATGTGTTGGATCTAAATGCCACATCTTTTAAGATCTCAACATAAATTCCTCCAGATCCAAACATAAGCATCGGTCCGTAGCTAGAATCTCGTCTTCCTCCGATAATGGCCTCAGTATCAAGATTTATTTGTTCACATATTTCAATTCCGCGAATAACGGCTTGGGGATTATATTTCCGGGCATTAAGCATAATAACTTCCCACGCGTTCATAAGTTCTTGTTCATTTTCAATATTAAGTCTTACTCCACCGGCATCGCTTTTATGCACTATATCTTTGGAGACAATTTTCATTACTACCGTGGTGCCAATTTTTTTAAAGTAGTGGACAGCTTCGTCTACGGTTTTGGCGACAAAGGATTTGGGCATGGAAATTCCAGCTGCTTCCATGAGGCCTCTTGATTCATTGGCCAAAAGAAATTGGCGTTTATCGTTTTGTACTCCTCTTAAAATATCGCTAATGGCGGAATAATTTATTTCAATACCAACCGAGTCATCACTTTCAAAGGTATGTCTGATTTGTTGGTGACGATAAGTTCTAAAAAGTTCACCAAGACAAGAAATGGCATCATAAACATCGAAATACATCGGAATGCCCTTGGATTTTAAATAACGAGCAGCACTTTTTACGGATTTACCGCCATAAAAAACATATTGGATAGGCTTAATATGTCCGTAAAGATTGTGTACTTTTTCGATGGTGGATTTTAAGGCTTCTTCCTGGAATAAGGCGTGTTCACATCCAAGGCATAAAATTGCGTGAATATCTGGATGTTTGACAGCAGCTTCGATGCATTTTTCATACCCTTCTATACCTACTGACCCGGTCACATCAATAGGATTTTTAACTGATCCAAATTCCGGAACGTATGGGGCAAAAGCTTCTTCGAGGGATCTGTAATTATCATATAACTGTACGCCGTATTTTTCGCAGGCATCTGCGGCCATAACCCCAACTCCACCCCCATTGGTGATAATTAAAGTATTTTCGCCTTTAGGCATTGGTGTGTTCGCCAGAAATTTTGCCCATTGAAGGGCCTGGACTACATTTTCTGGGCGATGAACCCCTGTTTGATTCATAATGGATTGAAAGATTTCATCTGAACCAGAAAGCGAGCCAGTGTGGCTGGCAGCTGCTTGAGCACCTTTTTTGGACCGCCCGGATTTGATAATAATGACCGGCTTTTTCATGGTGGTTTCTTTTAAAAGTGGGATAAGTTTTTCCCCATTCTTAACCCCTTCCATATAGATCAGGATGACTTTCGTGGAGTCATCATTTTGCAAATATTCAATCAAGTCTGATTCATCGATGTCGCACTTATTGCCAAGCGGGACAATCGCCGATAAACCTATGTTTTCTTCACCAGTTTCCCCGATAAGCGCAGAACCCAAGGCCCCACTTTGACTGATTAAGGCCACATTCCCTTTGGGGATATTGCTGGATGCAAAAGATGCATTGAGGTTTGATTTGTTTACAAAATGGCCAAAAATATTGGGGCCTAAAATTCTTATATTGTGTTGATGAGCGAAATCGACCAAATCTTTTTCTTCTTTATTTTTTCCAATTTCCGAAAAACCAGAAGTAATGACTAATACATATTTAATTTTTTTACTGGGGCAGGTTTTAAGCGCATTTAATACCAAAGGTTCGGGAACCGCAATGACTGCTATATCAATTTCATCAATTTCATTTATATCAGAGATATTTTTATAAACCTTGTATCCTAGGATCTCTTCCAGGTTTGGGTTAATGGGATAAACCTTACCCAGGTAACCACCACTTTTGATATTCTCCATGATTTTATAACCGATTTTATTTTTTTTATCACTGGCCCCGATAACACAGATAGAATTTGGCTCAAAAAGAGATTTAATTTCACTCATAACAACGT